>OLCU01000465.1_pt1 | contig 8888 bp, 7 predicted proteins | sample 1607601 | NCBI WGS metagenome assembly OLCU01 (sample SAMN02674606, study PRJEB24791) | human gut metagenome, SKBSTL068 | isolation source: stool | host: Homo sapiens | place: USA | reverse complement strand
ACCGCAACGGCGGCTACACCCGCATCATCAAGATCGGCGCTCGCCGCGGCGACGCTGCTGAGATGGCAGTTCTGGAGCTCGTCTGATCGACTCTGACTGTTCAAACAGTGTAACAAAGGCTCTTTCCCTTCGGGGAAAGGGCCTTTTTTGCATCGTGTGGCCCGGGCAGCGGGGTGTTCCCAAAGCAAGTGTCCGCTGGGGTAGGATCCTGCTGCCGCAGGCAGTAGGGCGGGCGATGGAATGGCCCGTTTCACTTGCGTGGGAATGCCGCGCTGCCCGGTTGGGCGTTAGCAGCTGGGGCTTGTGATGGCGGGGCAAGAATGCTATAATTATACTGTATTTCTGCACGACTTTGCGAATTTTCCACAGAAGGGAGGGACGGCGGTTGAAAAGACGACGGTTTCTGGTGCTGAGTGCGGGCTGCATGATGGGCCTGCTCTCGGCGTGCGGCCTTCCGATGTCGGAAAATGTGCAGGTGGAGGAGCTGCTGCGTGCCCCGCGCCTTCCGGGCGACTACGGTGCACTGCAAAATGCCCTGAACGAATGGCTGGGGGAGAGCGCCCAGCTGAAATACCCGATGCAGGGGGAGCTGCTCTCGCCGTTCCTTTTGCAGGATCTGGATGGTGACGGCCAGCAGGATGCCGCTGTTCTCTACACCACGGCCCAGAGCTCCAACGTCTGCATTGCATTTTTGCAGAAGGATGCCGCAGGCGTGTGGCAGGTCCGCCAGAGCATCGAGGGTCTGGCGGATACAGTGGACAATGTCCGGCTGGCACAGCTGCAGGATGGTGCCGCCACCCAGCTGGTGGTGGGGTACCTCGCCGCGCAGGGCGACAGCTATCTGGCGGTGTACTCCTACGAGAACGGCACGGTCAATGCCATTCTGGAACAGTCCTATGAGCAGTATCTGGTGGAGGATATCACCGGCGGCGGCAACGAGGATCTGATCCTGATGTCCACGCTGGAGGACGGCGGGGTGCAGATCGAGCTGCTGACCGTTGACCGGGACGGGATGTTCCAGCAGGTGGCTGTCATGGGCCTTTCGGCAGATAAGTTCTCGGGCTGCGCCGCTGTGGCGGCGGGCCTGGGAGCGGACGGCAAGCGCTATCTGGTGCTGGACGGCTGGACCGGCCTCTCGGGCAACAATCTGGCCACGGTGCTGCTCTACTTCGATGAGGAAAGCCAGCAGATGCTGCCCGCGGAGCAGATCAGCACCAGTGAGCTGTACAATGCGTCCCTGCGCAATGTCTCCACGCTGGTCAGCCGGGATCTGGACGGCGACGGCATCGTGGAGATCCCCACCCAGCCTGACGAAGCGGGCCTGCTGAACCTGAGCCAGAGCCGACGAATGGATTTTATCGTCTGGATGGACTACACCAGCCCGGAGCCGGAAAAGAGCTTCGGCCTGCTGGATGAGGAGAGCAGCTGCTACATTGAGCTGCCTGCCGAGTGGGAGGGCAACCTGATGCTCACCGACAGCGCTGAGGGAGAGGAAGCCGTGGAGCTGCACACCGTGGACGAGGGCAAGCTGGTGCTGACCATGCGCCTGGTCCCTTCCAGCGAGAGCGCGGCGGGCTGGACCCGCCTGGGTGTGGTGGCATCCCGCCAGATGCAGGCCAAGTTCGGGCCGGACGTGGTGCTGAAGGATCAGAGCTATCGGCTGTCCCGATCGTTGTACCGGTTGAATTGATGATGCCGCTCAGTTTTGCAGAAGTTTACCGGATGCAGGCTGGGTGTTCTGAGGTGAAATGCTTCTCCGTGTGCTCTTGGGCAGAGGGAGAAGGCAGAAAAATATGGAGGTCTTAGATGGTCAAGGTACTTGTGGTAGAGGATGAAGCCAGCATCCGCGAGATGATCGCGCTGAACCTGCGGCTGGCGGGGATGGAGGCAGTGGAGGCCGACAGCGCCGAAGCCGCCCTGCCTCTGCTGGAGCAGAAGCCCGGCTGTGATGCTGCCATTCTGGATGTGATGCTGCCCGGCATGAATGGGTTCTCGCTTTGCGAGACCATCCGCCGCACCGACCAGAAGATCGGCATCATCATCCTGAGTGCCAAGGGGCAGGAGCAGGACAAGATCCGCGGCCTGTCCATCGGCGCGGATGACTATATGACCAAGCCCTTCAGTGTCAGTGAGCTGCTGGCCCGTGTGGAGGCCCTCTGCCGCCGGGTGGGCCGCTCGGGCGGCGGCTCCGCTGCCGACGAAAATGCCCCCACCACACTGGTCAGCGGGGAATTTGTGCTGGATGAGAACCGCCGTGTTCTCCTCAAGGCCGGGCGGCAGATCGAGCTGACCCAGGTGGAGTTCCAGATCATGGAGCTGTTCTTCCACAACCCCGGCATCGCGCTGGTGCGGGAAAAGATCCTGAAGGGCGTGTGGGGTGAGAACTACTTCGGCGATGTGAAGATCGTGGATGTGAACATCCGCCGTCTGCGGATGAAGGTAGAGGATGAACCCAGCCACCCCACCCACATTATGACAGTGTGGGGCTACGGCTACCGGTGGGAGGAGTAAAGAAAAACCTCTCAGTTGCGCTGTGCTCGACCGCTCTCCCAATAGGAGAGCCAGGATTACTGACAGAAAGGAGGAAAAGCAATGCGCAGTGGGATTACCAACCGCTGGCTGCGGGGAAGCCTGTTCCTGACCGTGCTGCTGGTGCTGCTGGTGGAGAGCATGTTCGTGTACAACTTCGGCCGCAGCTACTACAACAGCGTCCAGCAGACCATGATGCGGCGTTTTTCCTCCATCAACGGTCAGCTGAAAATGTACACCGGCGACACGGCCCAGAAGACCGCGGCCAACCGCAGTGTGGCCCTGCGCCGGATGGTGGAGCAGTTTGCGGATAAAGACAAATATGAGTTCATGCTGCTGGACGGTTACGGCGGCGTGATCGCCTCCTCCAGCGGCACAGGTGCGGACGGCATCGTGGTGCAGGACGATTTTAACAAGGCGCAGGATGCACCGGACGGCGTGGGTGTGGCTATCTACCGCACCGCCAGCGGGGAAACGGTCATGGCTGTGTGCAGTCTGGTGCCCTATGCGGCCGAGGACGTGGCTGCCATGCGCCTTGTCACCAGTCTGACGCTGGTGCAGGCGCAGCTGAAGAGCGTTTTCATCGTCAGCCTGATCGTGGTGGCGGCCATTCTGGGCTTTACAGTGGCCTCTGGCCTGTACTTTGTGCGGGGCATCGTGGTGCCGCTGGGGCAGGTGGAGCGGATCGCCGCCAGCATCGCCCGGGGAGAACTGGATGTCCGCCTGCCTGTGACCGGTGACGAGCGGGACGAGGTGGACCGCCTGCGCGGCACCATCAATCAGATGGCCGAGGGGCTGGAAGAGACGGAGAAGATGAAGAACGAATTCATCAGCTCGGTCTCCCATGAACTGCGCACGCCGCTCACCTCCATCCGGGGCTGGGTGGAGACCCTGCGCACCCTGGATGACCCCACCGATGAGAACTACCGCAAGGGGCTGGAGATCATCAACAACGAGACCGCCCGCCTGTACAACATGGTGGAGGAGCTGCTGGATTTCAGCCGCCTGCAGAATGGCCGCCTGAAAATGGAGTGCCGCCCCCTGGACCTTGTGGCCGAGCTGACGGACGCTGTCCTTTTCTGTGAAGCGCGCATCCAGCGGGAGGGGCTTCTGCTGGCCTATGCGGAGCCGGAGGAGATGATCCCGGTCTACGCCGACCCCGACCGCCTGCGGCAGGTGTTCATCAACATTCTGGACAATGCCATCAAGTATTCGGCCCCCGGCGGACGCATCACGGTCAAGATCTGGCAGGGCGAGTACAAAGCCTTCATCGAGATCATCGATCAGGGCCGCGGCATCCCGCCGGAGGATCTGGAAAACGTCAAGACCAAGTTTTACAAGGGCAGCAACTCGGTGCGGGGCAGCGGCATCGGCCTTGCGCTGGTGGATTCCATTATGACCGCACTGGACGGCACCATGGACCTCAAGAGTACGCTGGGCCGGGGCACGGTGGTCACCCTGGGGCTGCCGATCTACAAACGATAAGAGATTGTCCATATTTATCTGGTAAGATAGAGGGGCAGTTTTTACGATAGAGAGGGGCCGCAGCGCCCCATAGGAGAGCCAATGAATCAACCGAACAAGGAACGCTTCAAGACGAGTGTGGGCGGGCAGGCCCTGATGGAGGGCATTATGATGCGGGGCCCGAAAAACATCTGCTGTGCTGTCCGCAAGCCCGATGGAACCATTGAGACCAAGGTCGAGCCCACCCCCACCCACGGCGTGTGGACAAAGATCCCGCTGGTGCGGGGAGCCATCTCGATGATCGAGAGCCTGATCATGGGATACAAGTACATGATGTACTCGGCACAGGTGAGCATGGGGGACGACTACGACCCCGCCGAAGAGGAGACCGCCTTTGAAAAATGGGTGGGCGACCATCTGGGCAAAAAGGCCGAAGATATCATGCTGGCGGCAGCTGCCGTGATCGGCGGGCTGTTTGCCATCCTGCTCTTCACCGTTCTGCCCACGGTGCTGGTGGGCGGCCTGAACCATCTGGTGCCGCTGGGCCGCTGGGCCAAGGTGGTGCTGGAGGCGGTGCTCAAGGTCGCCATCTTCCTGACCTACATGGCCGCCATCTCCCGGATGAAGGAGATCCACCGGGTGTTCGAGTACCACGGGGCCGAGCACAAGACCATTGCCTGCTACGAGGCCGGAGACCCCCTCACGGTGGAGAATGTCCGCAAATATACCCGCTTCCACCCCCGGTGCGGCACCAGCTTTTTGATCCTGGTGGTCATCGTCAGCGTGTTCCTGTACAGCGTGCTGCCCTGGTCCAGCACCAGCCTGCGGGTGGTGTTCAAGCTGCTGCTCCTGCCGCTGGTCATGGGCATCAGCTACGAGCTGCTCAAGTGGTGCGGCCGGTCGGACAACATCGCCACCCGCATCATCCGGCAGCCCGGCATCTGGGTGCAGCATCTGACCGTGTTTGAGCCGGACGACAGCATGATCGAGGTGGCCATTGCCGCCGTCACGCCGGTCCTGCCCGAGGACCCGGAGGACGGCAGATGGTAACCGCAGGGATGCTGCCCCGGGCAGCAGTCCGGGAGGTGGAGGCACGCCTGCGTGCCGCAGGCTGCCCCGATGCAGATTTTGACGCGGCCGAGCTCTTCCGGCTGGCAGCGGGCGAGGATGCCCGCCTTGCCGATGCTCCGCTGGGTGCAGAGCAGGCAGAGCGGCTGGAAGCCCTGACGGCCCGCCGCGCGGCCCGGGAGCCTTTGCAGTACCTCTGCGGCAGCTGGCCCTTCCTTGATTTTGAGCTGGCTGTCGGCCCCGGCGTGCTCTGCCCCCGGGCCGATACTGAGGTGGTGGCCGAAGCCGCCGCCGGAATGCTGGCTGGGGTGGAGGCACCCCGGGTGCTCGACCTCTGCGCCGGCACAGGCTGTTTGGGGCTGGGCGTGAAGCGCTTCTGCCCGGCGGCACAGGTCACCAGTCTGGAGAAGAGCCCTGCGGCATACCGCTATCTGGAGCAGAACGCCCATCTCTCCCCGGTACTGATCATCACCCCGGTGCAGGGAGATTTGTTCACCTACTGGCAGACCCTGCCGGAGGGGCAGCTCGACCTCATTGTGTCGAACCCGCCTTACCTGACCTCCGCCGAGATGGGCGCACTGCAGCCCGAGGTGGCGCAGGAGCCTGCCATGGCGCTGGAAGCGGGGGAGGATGGGCTGGTATTTTACCGCGCCATTGCGGAACACTACCAGAAAGCTCTGCGCCCCGGCGGTGCCCTTGCCCTGGAGATCGGCTGGCAGCAGCGGGAAGCTGTAACGGCCCTGCTTGCTGCCAACGGGTGGACGGAGATCGCGTGCAGAAAAGACTTTGGCGGCAATGACCGCTGTGTGATGGCGAGAAAACAATAAAAATATCTACAACTTCCTGTTGTAATATCTGTAAAATGTGTTATACTAGTACCGAAAGAATTGGAATGCCCGCGCCTGCGTTTGGCCGCACCGCGCCGGGAACAGATGACAAAGGAGCATGACACTATGGCAAAAAATCAGAACAACAACGTTGCCCCGGCGACCCAGAAGACCGATCCCGGTGCCAAGAAGGATGCGCTGGCCACGGCACTGGCCCAGATCGAGAAGCAGTTTGGCAAGGGCGCTGTGATGAAGCTGGGCGACAACGCCGCCATGCAGGTGGATGCCATCTCGACCGGCAGCATCGGCCTGGATCTGGCACTGGGCGTGGGCGGCGTGCCCCGGGGCCGCATCATTGAGGTGTACGGCCCTGAATCCAGTGGTAAGACCACGCTGGCCCTGCATGTTCTGGCCGAAGCCCAGAAGAAGGGCGGCGATGTTGCCTTCATCGACGTGGAGCACGCGTTGGACCCTGTGTATGCCGAGGCGCTGGGTGTGGACATCAACAACCTGCTGGTCAGCCAGCCCGATACCGGTGAGCAGGCCATGGAGATCTGCGAGGCGCTGGTGCGCTCCGGTGCCATTGATGCCATCGTTGTGGACTCTGTTGCCGCTATGGTGCCCCGCGCCGAGATCGAGGGCGAGATGGGCGACAGCCATGTGGGCCTGCAGGCCCGCCTGATGAGCCAGGCTATGCGCAAGCTGACCAGCGTCATCGGCAAGACCAACACCGTCTGCATCTTCATCAACCAGCTGCGTGAAAAGGTCGGCGTGGTCTACGGCAACCCCGAGGTTACCACCGGCGGCCGCGCCCTGAAGTATTATTCCTCTGTCCGCATCGATATCCGCCGCGTGGAGGGCCTGAAGGATTCTTCCGGCCAGTTCATCGGCAACCACACCCGCGCCAAGATCGTCAAGAACAAGGTGGCTCCTCCGTTCCGTGAGGCGGAGTTCGACATCATGTTCGGCGAGGGCATCTCCAAGATGAGTGAGCTCATCGATCTGGGTGTCAAGCTGGGCATCGTTCAGAAGAGCGGTGCATGGTTCAACTACGGCGATATCCGTCTGGGTCAGGGCCGCGACAATGCCAAGCAGTTCCTGCGCGATAACCCCGAGATCGCCAACGATATCGAGGGTCAGGTGCGCGCCAATGCCGACAAGCTCTATGCCACCCGCCGCCCGGGGGGCAAGGCTGCTGCTGCCCCTGCAGAGGGGGAACCGGCAGCTCCTGCCACAGCAAAGGAGCCGGTGGTCAAGGCTCCCGCCCGCAGCAGCGAGAGTGAGCTGGATATCATGGTGGAAGAGTAAATGGCCTTTTACAGCCGTGGCCGCCGCCCGCTGGCCGAAGAGGAAAAATCCACCGATGCCGCCAAGGCCCGCACCCGGGCCATGGAGCTGCTGGCCGGGCAGGAGCTTTCCTCTGGCCAGCTGTATGAGCGGCTGAACCGCCGCTATACCCAGCAGACCAGTGCCGCCGTGGTGGCAGAGATGGTGCAGCGGGAGTATATCAACGATGCCCGCTATGCCGAGACCCGTGCCCACGCCCTGCTGGCGGCAAAAAAGAGCCGCCGCGCCGCTGCCCAGAATCTGCGGCAGAAGGGTCTGGCCGCAGGCGAGATCCAGCAGGCGCTGGATGCTGTTTACACCCCCGATGCTTCCGGCGAGGACCCGGAGCTGGAGGCCGCCGCCGCTCTGGTGGAAGGGCATTACCGCAAAAAGCTGGAAGCGGGCCGCAGGGATCTGGTCATTGCGGCCCTGCAGCGGCGTGGATTTTCGTATTCCGTCATTAAGGAAGCCATTCGCAGGGTGGAGGAGGGAGAATAACCCTCTCAGTCAAAGCCTGCGGCTTTGCCAGCTCCCCCGAAGGGGGAGCTTTTCCGGAGCAAATCGTAAAAAATCAAAAGCATCCCTCAAAAGAGAAAGAGAGTATCATCCCTTATGAAAATTGCATGTATTTCCCTTGGCTGCCCCAAGAACCAGGTCGATCTGGACGTGATGGTGCACATCCTGCTTTCGGCCGGTCACGAGACGGTGGCCGACCTGGGTGAAGCCGATGTCATTCTGGTCAACACCTGCGGCTTTATCGAGAGCGCCAAGACAGAGGCCATTGAGAACATTCTGGAGGCCTGCGCCTACAAGCAGCAGAACCCGGAGCTGAAGGTCATCGTCACCGGCTGCCTGGCTGAGCGTTACCGCAGCCAGATCGAGGAGGAGATCCCCGAGGTGGATGCTGTGGTGGGCTGTGCCTCCAACAAGGCCATTGATACCATCGTGGCCCGCCTGTTCCACGGTGAGAACCATCTGGAAAGCTACGGTGCCAAAAAGGACTTCCCGCTGGGCGGCAAGCGCGTCATCGGCACGCCTGCCCACTATGCGTACTTAAAGATCGCAGAGGGCTGCAACAACCGCTGCCACTACTGCGCCATCCCGGGCATCCGCGGCCCGCTGCACAGCCGCGATCTGGCCGACTGCGTGGCCGAGGCCCGCTGGCTGGCCGGTGAGGGCGTGAAGGAGCTGATCGTGGTGGCCCAGGACCCCACCGCCTATGGCGAGGACTGGGGAAAGCCCGGCAGCATCTGTGAGCTGCTGGACAAGCTGAACAAGGTGCCGGGCCTTGAGTGGATCCGCATCATGTACGCCTACCCGGAGCGCATCACCGATGACTTTATTGCCGCCATGAAGCGGAACGAGAAGGTGGTGCCTTACCTCGACCTGCCCATCCAGCACTGCAACGATACCATCCTCAAAAACATGAACCGCCGCTCCACCCGTGCGGAGCTGCTGGAGGTCATCGGCAAGCTGCGCCGGGAGATCCCCGGCATCACCCTGCGCACCACCCTGATCGCAGGCTTCCCCGGCGAGACCGAGGAGCAGTTCGAGGACCTGTGCAACTTCGTCAAGGAGGTCAGATTTGACCGTCTGGGCTGCTTTGCCTATTCTGCCGAGGAGAACACTGTGGCCGCAAAGATGGACGGCCAGATCGATCAGGAGACCAAGGAC
>OLCU01000448.1_pt1 | contig 9073 bp, 8 predicted proteins | sample 1607601 | NCBI WGS metagenome assembly OLCU01 (sample SAMN02674606, study PRJEB24791) | human gut metagenome, SKBSTL068 | isolation source: stool | host: Homo sapiens | place: USA | reverse complement strand
CACGAACCTGCTTCGTTCTTATGGACTTACTAATAAAAAAGTTTTTCACTGTGGATCCGGTGCAGAATATCAAAATCTGTTTTGTTCTATGATAAAAGAATTGCAAATGTGCCAAGATGGTTATGAAGAAATGCTTGAAATATATTTACGACAGATTTTTATCAGACTTCAGCGACATTTTAAATCATCTCTCAATTCTGATAATTCACATGCTTTCGAAGAAATAGATAACGCAATCTCTTACTTTTGTGAACATTATAATGAACCAATTAATATTGATGATTATGCCAAAGAAAATCATTTTAGTACTAGTTGGTTTATCCGTAATTTTAAATTATACACTGGGATTACACCAAAACAGTATATTCTAAAAAAAAGAATATATAATGCAGAGGCATTACTTCAAAATACACAATATAATATCAATGAAATCGCACAGATTATTGGTTATGACAATCCTCTGTATTTTAGCCGTGTTTTTCAAAAGACAAAAGGAATATCGCCTTCTGAATATCGCAAAAACATATCACAACGTGTATTCAATTCTCCTTCTTTATAAATTTTGTATAAAAAATAGTGAATAATCTTGGACTGATTGAGCCATCTGTCCGACATGGTTGAGCCACCATTCCATTTTAGGCTGAGCCACTGTTCCGGATTCATTGAGCCGATTCCTTTATAATAGTTTTATACACTTTTATTAGGTGTAAATCTATTATGAAGGAGGTCCTAACGATGACCAAATATCGTGAGATTCTCAGACTTTCCAGTCTGGGATTTAGTAATCGGAACATTGCTTTAAGTGTTCCATGTTCTCGAAATACTGTTTCAAAAGTTTTAAAACGTGCTAAGGAGTTAAATCTTTCCTGGCCATTATCAGATGATCAGACAGATGCAGTATTAGAGCAGTTGTTATATCCAAAACTACACAACAGATCAAACCGTCGGATGCCTGATTATGATTACATCCGAAAAGAACTACTCCGCAATGGTGTCAGTAAAAAACTTCTCTGGACAGAATATATTGAAGATTGCCGTGCAAATGGAGATGAACCATTGATGTATTCTCAATTCTGTTATCACATTCAACAGGATGAGCAGAAACATCGTGCTACCATGCATATCAAACGTAAACCTGCAGAGCAGATCGAAGTTGACTGGGCTGGTGATCCTGCAATGATCATCGATCCAGATACAGGAGAGATCATCAAGGCACATATCTTTGTTGGTGTGATGACATACAGTCAGTATACTTACGTTGAAGCTTTTTTGGATATGAAACAACGATCATGGATCAAGGCTCATATTCATATGTATGAATATTTTGGCGGTGTTGCAAAGATCCTCGTGCCAGATAATTGTAAAACAGCAGTTATCCATAACGGAAAACGGAAAGATCAACAGATCAATCAAATCTATCAGGAACTAGCTGAACATTACGGAACTGCGATCATACCTGCTCGTGTCAGAAGTCCTAAAGATAAACCGAATGCAGAGGGAACCGTTGGAAATATATCTACGTGGATCACAGCAGCACTTCGCAATGAACAGTTCTTTTCACTTGCGGAATTAAATCGGGCTATCAGAAAAAAACTTTTGACTTTTAACCAAAAACTCTTTCAAAAAAAGGAAGGTAGCCGGTTGGAGCTATTCCTTGAAAATGAAAAGCCTTTGCTATCCCCATTACCTGCTACCCGTTTTGAACTAAGCGACTGGAAAACCGCCACAGTTCAGTTCAATTATCACATATCTGTGGATAAAATGCTATATTCAGTTCCTTATGAATACATCAAAAAGAAAGTTGATGTAAAAATAACAGATAATACAGTTGAGATCTTTTATAATCACAATCGTATTGCTTCTCATCGTCGACTAAAAGGACGTCCGGGTCAATACAGTACTGTTACAGCACATATGCCAGAGGATCATCAGAAATATCTTGAATGGAATGGTGATCGTTTCCGTAAATGGGCTGAACAGATTGGAATAAATACATATCATGCAGTCAATGCAATCTTAACCTCCAAACGTGTGGAGCAGCAAACCTACCGAAGTTGTATGGGATTACTGAAGCTTGCTGAAAAGTACTCTGATACTTTATTGGAAGCTGCTTGTAAAAAAGCCTTATCCTATACTTCGTCACCGAGTTATAAGAGCATTAAAAACATTCTTGTGACCAGTTCAAAAAAACTGAAATCGGAAGCTGATCATACAGAATCCACACACAAAGCACACGGCATCACAAGAGGTGCTGATTATTATCGGAGGTAAATAACTATGACAAATCAAAGCACAATTGATAAATTAATTGAAATGCGACTTAGCTGCATGGCAGATTCATTTCGTAATCAGTTGAATGATCCTGAATTTAACGAAGTTCCTTTTGAAGACCGGTTCGGTATGATTGTAGATATCGAATATAATAACCGAAAAAGTAATCGATTAAAGAGACTGATCAAAAAAGCTGAGTTTGATCAGCCAGATGCAAGTATCATGGATGTCGATTATACATCCGGACGTAAACTGAACAAGGAATTGATCACTCGTCTTGCTACATGTGAATATATATCTGAACATAGAAATATCTTTATCACAGGTGCAACTGGTTGCGGAAAAACGTACATGGCATGTGCCTTTGGTATGGAAGCATGTAAACAATATTTTAATACCAAGTATGTTCGGTTACCTGATCTTTTGATTGATCTTGAGCTGGCTCGTGACAATGGCAATTACAAAAAGATCATGGCTAAATATGCAAATCCGGTTCTTCTTATTTTAGATGAATGGCTTTTATTAAAGCCAACTGAATCAGAACAAAGAGATATTTTTGAACTTTTACACAGAAGACGTAAAAAATCATCTACCATCTTTTGTTCTCAGTATGAATTTGAAGAATGGTATGATCAACTTGGAGGTTCAGACAGTCCATTGGCAGATGCTATATTAGATCGTATTGCATATGACAGTTATCGGATCAATATCAGAGGTATTGATATTGAACATGATATTTCTATGCGCGAAGTTTACGGATTAGATAAATCATTACGCGAGTAAACTCGCAGATATTATAGTGGCTCACTCCGCCTGGACAGATGGCTCAGTCTAAACTGGACAGGCGGCTCTGCCGCATAAGAATATTCAAAAATAGAGATACTTTGTAATTAAAGTATCCCTATTTTTTATCATCTGTCCGATGATTTACTTTCATTTATAAAACTAGGATTTCTTGTATCAATTATTTTCTGTTCACTTTCAATAAGAAAAAAGCCTTTACTTCCATGGCTAATAATAAGTCTCTATTTTTCAATAACTATTGCAAAATTATATCTTGTTTAAGAAAATATTTTAATTTTAAAGATAAAAAATTCTTCATCCTGCAATGCTTTATATTCTATATTGTAATTATTCAGAATATTACTTACAATATATAAACCTAATCCATTACTATTTTCCTTATTTAAATCAAATTTAACATCAAATATTTTATCCATATTCGAAATTTTATTGTTACCGTATGAATTCTCTATATATAACCAATCATTAACTATCCCAATATTAATTACCCCATTTACATCAGTATATTTTACCGCATTACTAATCAAATTAGATAGAATAATCTTTAAAGCTGTTTTTCCTATATAAACATTCTCATCTAATATATAATTATTGACAGTTATTTTCTTTTGATTTGCTAATATTTCATACTTTTTTAATATGTCTTCTAATGTATCATTTATTTTCAAATATTCTTCATCATTATTCAAATTTTCTATAGAATGAACTGATAATATTTGAGAAATATTTTTTGTTAAACTATCAACGATTTCAATACATTCATTAATATAAATATCTCTTTCTTTATATTTTCCAATATTGTATTTCATATTTTCCAGTATTATTTTAAGACTAGCAAGAGGAGTTTTAAGTTCATGGGATGCACCTTTAAAAAAGTCATATTTTAACTTTTCTAATTTTAAAATTTCTTTATTTTTAAATTCCAAATCGTCAATTGTTCTTAATAAAGTAGAATACAAATCATTAATTTGTTGTTTTAATTCTCCAACCTCATCATTAGAGCTAACTTTTAAACGCGCTTTTTTATCCAGTTTCATCATTTTATCAGTAACAATTTTTATTTCTTGTAAATTATTTTTTATTGATTTTGCATAAATTAAAGAAATAATAGCAGAAAATAAAATTGATATTAATAAAGAATATGGTAAAAATTTAAGGCTTAAATCTTTCGCATCTTTTTGCATATCAGCTGTAGAAACAAATTGTAGATTTATTTTTTTACCATCATTAAGCTTTATTTCTCTTTCTTCAATTATCAAAGAATTACTATCACTTTCTAAATTAACATTTATATTATCTTTGATTTGTATTTCATTCTTATTATTCTCTTCTTTTATAAATGCTTTTATTTCACTACTTTTAGAATAAAGTTCCAGCGTTTGTTCTATATATTTTATTTCTTTTCCATTCATATTACTAGAAATTTCATTTGCAATATTATAAATCTTTTCTTTTCTCGTCTCCAAATATGTTTTAGGAAAGATAAAAAAAACTAATGAATGAACTAATATAATTATTATTCCAAGAACAGAAAATATTTGTATGAACATTTTTGGAAATATCTTTAATTTTTTCATTTTCTCTCCAATTTATATCCTACATTTCTTATAGTAGTTATACAGTCTAATTGTAATTTTTTTCTAAGTTCTTTTATATATACATCTATTACTCGATCATAAGGAATTTCTTCGCTATCTTTCCATACATAATCAATAATTTGCATTCTTGTTAACACTTGTCCATTATTATCCAATAAACATTTTAATACTTCTAGTTCTTTTGCATTTACATCTATTTCTTCACCATTTATTTTAGCTGTATAGCTATTAAAATTAACCGATAGATCCTTATATTCAAACTTCTCTAAATGTCCATAATTCTTCTTAATTAAAGCATCTATTCTAGCCTTTAAGACCGGCAATGAAAATGGCTTTTCTATATATCCATCTGCCAGATTAGTAAATGCATCAATTTTATATTCTTCATCACTAAATGCAGTCAGGATTAGAATTGGTAAATTGCTTTTCTTTCTAATTTCTTTCAACACTTCTAAACCATTTATAAAAGGTATCTGAATGTCTAAGATAACCAAATTTATATCGCTATTAAATTCTGACAAGGCTTCTCTTCCATCTTTAGCTTGAATAACAGTATATCCAAATTCTGAAAGATATTCACTTAATCCCTCTCTTATCATATTATCATCTTCAACAATTAATATTTTCATGTATACCTCCACTTAAGCCTATTCGCTTATATTGTACAGCATATTATTGGATATTTAAAAGCAAAAAAATTTTTGGTGCTAAAAAGCACCAAAAATTTTATTTATTGTCAATTAATAATTCTTTTGGATTCCTTCTTAATATATTGAATGAAGAAATAATCAAAGATACAAGAAGTACTAAACTCATAAATATAACTACATAAATTATGAATTTAGGTAATACATTTATATCTAAACTTGATAATGTCTTGTTAAATCCTTCAGCTTCTGCCCCACCACCTAATTGGCTAGATGCAGATTGTCTAGCTATTTGTTTAGCTATATCACCAGTAACCTTATTCAATATATTATTCCCAAGCTTATCAGCTGTATATTGAGCTAAGAAATAAGAACCAACGAATGCGGGGATTGATATAAATATCATCTCAATTAGGAATTGACCAAAAATTTCTAATTTTGATATACCTAATGATAGTAATACTGCTATTTCTTTCTTTCTAGCATTCATCCATAAGAATAATAATAATGAAACTACAACTCCTGCAAATATTAATGAGCCAACAAATAATTTATTTGAAATTGAGTAGATACCTGATATAGATTGTTGTAATGCAGGATAATTTGATGAACTTTTAATCAAATTATATTCTCTCCAATTTATATCTAATTTCCCAAGATCTTTTATTACACTATCAAGATTCTTATCACCTTTTACAAAGAATGTTGCATCTTGGTATACAGCTGTATCTTCTGTATTACCATAAACTTTAGCAGCTGTATGAACATCAGTGATTAATGTATTTTCGTATAGTTCTTGTGCTGCACTTACTCCACCGCTATTATGCCCATCGAATAGACCTTTAATTTCTACTTCTACTGTTTCATCTGCTTGTTTCTCGTTATCAGCGTCAAATAAATTAGATTTTATTTTTATCTTATCTCCAACTTTAAGATTATTTTTTTCAGCTAAATCTTTATGCATTAAGATTTTATTTTTATCTTCATTTTCTAAATGCTTTCCTTCTACTAATTTATATGCTTCTGATACAAATTTTTTTTCTTTTGATGAGTCGTTAACTCCGGTTAACATCACTGTTCTTTTAAAATTCTTCGCTCTTTTAGGCGATTGATTCGCAAGAGTCTCTTTAGTTTCAATAATATCATAATCAACTAAATCTGCAACACTGTTTATTCTTTTTACATAGGAGTCTATACTATCTGTTTGAGCTATCTTTTTAATATCTTCACCTTTTACATTTCCTCCACCTCTAGGTGTTCCTGGATTTACTTGTCTATTTATCTCCATAGAAAAACTATTTGTTATATTAGCAAATGTTTCTTTTGAAGCTCTGTCCGTAGCATCTTTAATAGATAAACTTATAAGACTTAAAGTTGACATAGCCAAAATAACTAACATAATAATTATTGATTTTAAGCTTTTTCTAGTTACATAAGCAAATGCATTTTTTATCATTATTCAACCTCCAAATTCATTTTATTTACTTTTTTCAACTTTTTACCACTTAGTTCTAAAATGATATCCGCAGAATCTGCTACTTCCTTACTATGTGTTACAACTATTACACATTTATTCCTTTCTTTAGCTAATGTCTTTAATATATTAATTATTTCTCCAGCAGTAACACTGTCTAGATTACCAGTAGGCTCATCAGCTAGTATTATTGGAGCATCTGATACCAATGCTCTAGCAATAGCTACTCTTTGTTGCTGTCCACCAGATAATTTCATAACATTTCTTTTTATTTGTTTTTTATCTAAACCTAGTTCAAACAAGATACTTTCATCTGCTGATTTATTTACTAATCTAATATTTTCAATTGGTGATAAATAATCTATTAAATTATAGTTTTGAAATACTAAAGATATATTATTTTTTCTATGATTACTATATCCTTTCTTTTGTATATCTTCATTCTTAAACAATATTTGTCCTGTTTGAGGTTTATCAAGTCCAGCAAGTAAGGAAAGAAGTGTAGATTTTCCTGCTCCTGACTTTCCTACTATCGCATAAAACTTCCCAAGTTCAAATTTTTGATTTACTCCTGACAAAACTTTTTCTTTAGAATTTGCATAACTATATGCTACATTCTTTATTTCTAATATATCCATTATTTTTTCCTAACTTATTTTTGATAATATTTCTTTAGGCTTCTTGATTAATATTAATGAAGAAGCAAATACAACTGATAAAACAATAATACTTATTAATATTAAATAACTTTGTCCAAGTGTTGTTATATTTAACATAAAACTACTATTATTTATTAAACTTCCACCGGAAATCATTGAGTCCTCTGAGTTAATGAATCCATCTACAATTACTTTTAGTAATACATTTCCTAAAAATAAGGAAGATATTATACTTGGTATCGATATGAATATTAACTCGAATATAAATTGCATTATAATTTGTATCTTAGATGTTCCAATAGATAAAAATATACCTATTTCATAAATTCTTTCTCTTAACCATAGAATCAAGATTAATGAAAGAACAACCATCCCACCTAACATAATAGAATAAGTCATTATTTTTATTATATGTTTTATTCCACTCACTGACTCTAAAGACTCTTCAAACGCATTAGAATCTTTTTCAACAAAATACTTTGACTCATCAATTTTAAGCTCTTTTAATTTGTTTAAGGCTAAGTCCGTAGATTCTGCACTACCAGAATACATTAAAATTTTATTTGCAATTTTATTATTTTCTGATTTATTTAATATCTCTTGGCTTGTTGAATAATCTACAAACACCATATTTTCGCTAAAATCAGAAGATAGCCCTGTATATGTTTCATGTTTTTTACCAGAAAAGATCCCTATAATTTTAAATTTATGACTTTTTATTTTTCCACTTTTTTCAATATCTAGTAATTCAAGATCAACTTCATCACCTAATTTTAGATTGTTTTGTTTAGCAAATTCTTCATGAACAATAATTGAATTCTTATCATTTTCTTCTATATTTTTTCCTTCTTTAATTGTAAACACTCTACTGCTAAACAAAATATTTCTTTTAGTATTATTTGTAGCTTCGAGTGAAACAACATTCTTAAATTCGTCAGATAAATCTTCTCTATTTATTCTTTGTTCTCCGCTAACTACTTTAGCATCTTTTAGCTTTGCTAATCCATCATATTGCATTATTATTTCTTCAATTTCTTTTAATTTTTCAATATCTTTAAATTCATTAACATTAAAATAGTTACCATCTTTTTTTGTTATTGATATTGAAGAATTAGAACTTTCATATAAAGCCTTTTCTATTTCATTGCTTGATTTCATTATTGTTAAACAAGAATACAAGCAAGAAAGAACTATAGTTAATATGATAAAAATTATTAAAGTTCTATTTCTCTTTCTTGTAATATATGCTATAGCATTTTTTATCACTTTCCTAACTACTCCTCTCTATTTTCTTACTCCATAACTAATTGCATCCACTGGACAAGCATTTTTACATCGTCCACATCTGATACACTCCAGATGATTGCAATTCTCAACTGGATCTATATTCATTTGGCAAACTTTTTTACATTTTCCACAATTAATACACTTATCCTTATCCAATCTATATCTAAATATTGAAATAGGGTTAAAAATTGAGTAAATAGCTCCAAGTGGACATATATATTTACAAAAAGGTCTATATATAATTATAGAAAGTAATAAAGTAACTATTAGAATGATTCCTTTCCAATAATACAAGAAACCTATCGCACTTCTCATACTTTTATTTAATAAAAC
>OLCU01000439.1_pt1 | contig 9155 bp, 8 predicted proteins | sample 1607601 | NCBI WGS metagenome assembly OLCU01 (sample SAMN02674606, study PRJEB24791) | human gut metagenome, SKBSTL068 | isolation source: stool | host: Homo sapiens | place: USA | reverse complement strand
CTACACGACGCTCTTCCGATCTGCTGCATCGTAGATCACGCGCGGCTGGTTCGGGTCGTAGGCGGGCGTGGTGGACATGGCCAGCACGGCCCCGGTGTTCACGTCCATCACGATGCCCACGGCGCGCGCCGCCACATGATGCTCCTTGACCGCATAATCCAGCGCGTTTTCAAGGTAATGCTGGATGTTGGCATCGACAGTCAGCCGCAGGCCGCTGCCTTCCAAGGGCACTTTTTCGGTCTCGTAGCTCTGCTCCAGTGTGTAGCCCCAAGCGTTGACGGCGGTGAGCACCACACCATTCTGCCCGGTGAGCACATCGTTATATTTCAGCTCCAGCCCGCTCACACCGGCGTTGTCTACATTGGTAAAGCCCAGCACGCTGGCCAGAAATTCCCCCTCCGGGTACCAGCGCTTGGAGTCCTGATTGATGCGGATGCCGGTGATGCCGTTCTCTTCACAAAAATCCCGTACGCGGTCGGCGGTGCCGCGCTCCACGCGGTAGCGCAAAAGGCAGTCGTTGGAGGTGCGGTCACTGAATTTTTCCAGCAGCTTCGCTTCGTCCAGCTCCAATATTTCCGCAAGGCCCTGCGCGGCAAGGCTGAGCTTTTCCTCCGGCATCTCGCGCGGGGAGGCCCGCAATGTCCAGCAGCTGCTGTTGGCGGCAAGCAGTACACCGTCGGCGCTGTAGATACGGCCCCGGTCGGCAGGCACCACAGTATCGCGCAATTGCTGGCCGAGGGCACGGTTCGTATACCAGCCGCCCGCAAACAGCTGCAGATACGCCAGCCGCGCGGCAAGCCCCGCAAAGCAGACGCAGCACATCAACGCGGCCACCAGCCGTGCCCGGGCATGGAATGCCCGTTCCGGCAGGGTGCGCAAGGGACGCGGCTCCGGTTTTGGCATGGCAGGCACCTCCTTCTCTGGGCAAGTGTATGCGCCGGTGTGCCGGGGATATGACTAACCGGCACCGCCGCCGCGTACAATAAAGGAACGGAGGTGATACGGATGCACAAAGCTGCTGCCCATGCAAAGCGCGGCCTGCCGCTGCGGCATCTGCCGGCCATGGACCTGCCGTTTCTGGTGCTGGTGCTCACGCTGGTGGGCTTTGGCCTTGTAATGCTGGGCAGTGCCAGCAGTGCAGTGGCGCTGTACCGGCGGGGCGATGCTTTTGCCTACCTGCGGCCGCAGCTGCTGTATGCTGCGCTGGGCATCGGGGCCATGTGGGCGGCCAGCCGGGTGGATTACCATATCTATCATAAGCTGGCATGGCCGCTGCTGGGGCTTTCCATGGTGCTGCTGACAGCGGTGCTCTTTATGCCGGAGTACAACGGCTGCAAGCGCTGGCTGGTGCTGCCGGGCCTGGGCACACTGCAGCCCAGCGAGATCGCCAAATTTGCGGTGGTGCTGGTGTTTGCGCATATCATTGCGCTCAACCACGACCGCATGGGCAGCTTTGCGGTGGGGGTGCTGCCCTTTGCACTGGTGCTGGGAGCGGTGGCCGTGCTCATGCTGCTGGAACCGCACCTCTCCGGCACCGTGCTCATTTTGGGCATCGGCGCGGTGCTCATGTTCGTGGGCGGCACCGGCCTCAAGTGGTTCGTGCTGGCCGGGGCGGGCGGGGCAGCGGCCATTGGAGCTGCCATCATCATTATGCCGGACCTTGTGCCCTACGCGGCCAGCCGTCTCAGCTCATGGCTGGATCCCTTTGCCGACCCGCTGGGCGACGGCCACCAGACCATCCAGAGCCTGTATGCCATCGGCTCCGGGGGCGCGGCGGGCCTTGGCCTTGGCAGCAGCCGCCAGAAGCATCTGTTCGTGCCCGAACCGCAGAACGACTTCATCTTTTCCATCCTGTGCGAGGAGCTTGGCTTTGTGGGAGCCTGCGCGGTGATCCTGCTGTTTGCGCTGCTGCTGTGGCGGGGCATCACGCTGGCGGCGCATGCACCGGATCGGTTCGGTGCGCTGCTGGTAGTGGGCTTTGTGGTGCAGGTGGCCCTGCAGGCAGTGCTGAATATGGCGGTAGTCACCAACACCATCCCCAATACCGGCATCAGCCTGCCGTTTTTTTCCTCCGGCGGCACCAGTCTGATGATGCTGCTGGGCGAAATGGGCATCGTGCTGTCGGTGTCCCGCGGGGAGACATAAAACCGGGCGTTCCCTGCCATAAAACGACAGCATCCTCTGCCGGCACAGCCACAAATGACCGGACAAACAAATGACACAACTGCAGACAAAATAAACAAAAAGCCTTCGCGCCGCATAGCATGAGGTATCTTTTGCGGAACGGGGGCTTTTTGCATGGGCGGAGATCTTATCATCACAGGCGGCATGCCGCTGAACGGCACAGTACACATCCCGGCAGCCAAAAACAGCGTGCTGCCGCTGCTGGCAGCGGCCCTTTTGTGCAATGGCACGGTGCGTTTTCTGCAGGTGCCGCATCTTGCGGATGTGGACACCAGCGTGGAGCTTTTGCAGGGTGCGGGCTGCACGGCCCGCTGGCAGGGCAGCGACATCACGGTGCAGGGTGTGCCTTCCACCTGCCGCCTTGCGCCGGAAGCCGCCGCGCGGATGCGGGCATCCATTTTGTTCTGCGCACCGCTTCTGGCGCGGCTTGGCCGGGTGGAAACGGTGCTGCCCGGCGGGTGCCGCATTGGTGCAAGGCCCATCGACCTGCATCTTTCCGGCCTTGCGCAGATGGGAGCGTACTGCTGCGAGGAGGGAACACGGCTGATCCTGACCGCTCCGGCGGGGCTGCACGGTGCGGACATCACGCTGGGGTTCCCCAGTGTGGGCGCCACCGAAACGCTGCTGCTGGCGGCCGTCTGCGCGCAGGGCGAAACCGTGCTGCGCGGTGCGGCGCGGGAGCCGGAGATCGTCGATCTGGCGGCATTCCTGAACCGCTGCGGCGGCTGTGTACAGGGCGCGGGCACCAGCACCATCCGGGTGCAGGGCAGACGAATGCTGTATAGCTGCAGCTTTGCGCCCATGGCCGACCGCATCGTGGCATCCACCCTTGCCTGTGCCTGCGCGGCGGCAGGAGGCCGGGTGGAACTGACCGGCTGCAGGCCGGAGACCTATGCACCGCTGCTGGAAATTCTGGCACAAATGGGCTGCAGGGTAGAAACAGGGCCGGAAAGTGCGGTCATTACCCGGCTGGGCGCGCTGCACGGCGCGGGCAGAGTGTTTACCGGGGTATACCCGGCACTGGCAACAGACGCAGCGCCGCTGCTTGCTGCTGCCATGCTTGCCGCCGACAGCGCCAGCAGCATCGAGGATGTGGTGTTTGAGCGGAGATTCGGCTGTGCAGAGGGTTTTGCGGCTTTTGGAGCCGCTGTGCAGGTGCAGGGACGCACACTGGACATCCGGCCGGTGCGGCAGCTGCAGGGCGCGTGTGCACGGGCTGCGGACCTGCGCGGAGGCGCGGCACTGGTGGTGGCCGCGCTGGCGGCAAGGGGACGGAGCCGCATTACCGACACCGGTTACATCGACCGCGGATATGCCGGTTTTGCACAGATGCTGGCGGAACTTGGTGCCCAAATTGAGCGGGAAATGCCGCGGGAAAGCGCCAGCGAGAAAAAAACACCTTCAAAAAAGCAAAATTGACTTGCATTCAGGGCAAAAAGATGATACGATACAGTTATATAAGTGTAAGCAGATAATTTCTGTGCGCTATGCGCAGTTTTACGATAAAATCCGATGGAGGACAATGATATGGCACTCATGCTCGACGAAGAAATGGACGAAAACGTAACGACGATAAAGGTCATCGGCGTGGGCGGCGGCGGCGGCAACGCCGTCAACCGCATGGTCAGCGACGGCCTGCAGGGCGTCGAATTTATCGCAATGAACACCGACCAGCAGGCTCTGGCCAAGAACCACGCTGCCACCAAGGTGCAGCTGGGTTCCAAGCTGACCAAGGGCCGCGGTGCCGGTGCAGACCCCGAGATCGGCCAGCGCGCCGCTGAAGAGAGCAAGGACGAGATCGCAAATGCGCTCAAGGGTTCCCAGATGGTGTTTATCACTGCCGGTATGGGCGGCGGAACCGGCACCGGTGCAGCACCCGTTGTGGCCGAGGTGGCACATGATCTGGGCATCCTGACCGTTGGCATCGTCACCAAGCCCTTCTCCTTTGAGGGCAAGCGCAAGATGGGTCTGGCAGAGCAGGGCATTGCAAACCTGCTCATGCATGTGGACAGTCTGATCGTCATCCCCAATGAGCGCCTGAAGATGATCAGCCAGGAAAAGATCACCCTGATGAATGCCTTCCAGGCAGCCGATAACGTGCTGCGTCAGGGCGTTGAGTCCATTTCCGCTCTGATCAATGTGCCTGCCTTCATCAACCTGGACTTCGCCGACGTGCGCTCCATCATGAAGGATGCCGGCTACGCACACATGGGCGTGGGCAGCGCCAAGGGCGCAGGCAAGGCCGAGAACGCCGCAAAGGCTGCCATTTCTTCTCCGCTGCTGGAGACCAGCATTGCAGGTGCACACGGCGTGATCATCAACATCACTTCCAGCCCGGACATCGGTCTGGAGGATGTGGAGACCGCAGCAGGTCTCATTACCCAGAGCGCACATCCCGATGCAAACATCATCTGGGGTACTGCGTTCGACGAGAACCTCTCGGACGAGATGCGTGTGACCGTGGTTGCTACCGGTTTTGACAACAAGAGCGCAAGCGACCTGCGCAGCAGTATCAGCAATGCAATGGGCGGCGCACAGTCCACTCCGTCTGCTGTGTTCAGCAGCGAGACTGCAAGCCCGGCAGCTTCTGCCGCAGGCGGCGCTGCACCGGCACCCACTGCTGAAAAGCCCGTGGAAGAGGACAACAGCGATAATGGCTATTACGACCAGCTGATGGCCATGCTGAACAAGCGCAGATAAAAGGCTGGCCGTCATAAGCGGATCAGGCGTATCGGATGGATCGGAGGGACACCATGGCGCAGGGCAGGCAGCAGAACAATGGTTCGCGGCAGCGCTGTGCCCAGTCTGCCGCGGCAAAGGCTCCGGCAGAGCCGCCCAAGGCGGTGTGTGCCCAGCTGGAGCAGATGAACCGAAAGCTGGCAGCGGCCAGTGCGGAAATTTTGCGTTATCAGACCCGTCTGTTTGCCTGTGAACGGCAGATGGCCGCGCTGCGGCAGGAAAATGCCCAGCTGGAAGCGGCCTGTGAGCAGGCGCGGCAGGAGGCTGAGTGCGCGGGCGCTCATGCAGAGCAGCTACGTCAGGAGCTGGCCCGCCATGCGGAAGCTGTGCGGCCTGTGCCGGTTGCGGCACATACGCCCCCGCAGCCGGAACCATCGGCAGCGCAGAGTCCGCGGCCGGAGCCGGAGGCCGAACAGCCCCCACAGCCCGGGCCGGAGGCTGCGCAGCCTGCTCAGCCGGACTGGAAGCCCCAGACCAGATTGGAGCACCTCTCGGTGGAGCTGATGAACTGGTTCGACGATATGATGGGCGCATGACGGAAAGCTGGATGATCTGCAAAAAAAGCAGATATAAGTGAAATGAAAAGCTGCTGCAAAGCGCAAAGCTGTTGCAGCAGCTTTTTTTGTGGTCCGGTAGGAAACGGAAGACCCTGCGGCCGGAAGTACAGGAGCGAGGAGCGGTTGAGATGGAACCAAAACAGAAAATACTGATCGTGGATGACTCGGAGATCAACCGCGCTATGCTCAAGGAGATTCTGGGTGAGGGCTACGAATATCTGGAAGCCGAGAACGGCCTGCGCGCGATCGAAATTCTGCGCAGACGCACCGATATCGCGCTGGTGCTGCTGGACCTGATCATGCCGGAAATGGACGGCTTTGATGTGCTGCGGGTGATGCAGTGCTATGCATGGCAGGAGGAAATCCCGGTCATTGTGATCAGCGCGGCAGAGGACAACCGAAGCGTCGAGCGCGCCTATGATATGGGCGTGGCCGATTACATCCGCCGCCCGTTCGAGCGGGTCATGGTGCTGCGCCGGGTGAAGAATGCGCTCATGCTTTACGCAAAGCAGAAGCGCCTTACCCGCCTTGTGACCGATCAGGTGTACGAAAAAGAGCACAACGGTGTGCTGATGATCAGCATTCTGAGCCATGTGGTGGAGTTCCGCAACAGCGAGAGCGGCCAGCATGTGCTGCACATCCGCACCCTGACCGGCCTGCTCCTGCATCAGCTGGCGCAGAAGACTGACCGCTACCAGCTGGATGAGAGTGATATCTCGCTGATCAGTACAGCGTCGGCGCTGCACGATATCGGCAAAATCATGATCCCGGAAGAGATCCTGAACAAGCCCGGCCGCCTGACCGAGGAAGAGTACGCCACCATCAAGACCCACACCACCGAGGGTGCCAGGATCCTGAAGGGGCTTGCCATTGGGCAGGACGAACCGCTGGTAAAGGTGGCACACGCTATCTGCCGCTGGCACCATGAGCGGTGGGACGGCGGCGGCTACCCGGACAGGCTCAAGGGCGACGAGATCCCCATTGCAGCACAGGTGGTGGCACTGGCCGATGTGTACGACGCACTGACCAGCGAGCGCTGTTATAAGCAGTCCTACAGCCACGAAAAGGCCGTTGACATGATCCTGCACGGCGAGTGCGGCAGCTTCAATCCGCTGCTGATGGAATGCCTGAAAGAATCCTCGGAGTTGTTGCGCACAGAGCTGCAGCGCTCGGAGTATGACCGCGGTTTCCGCCACGAGACCCGCCGCCTTTCGGAGGAGATCCTGCACCGCGAAGCTCTGCCCCGTGAGGATCGTGCCCAGCGCCTGCTGGATCTGGAACGGGAGCGCACCGCTTTTTATGCCGAGCAGCGCGGCGGTATTCAGTTCGATTACGATATACTCAGCGGCAGTGTGACCGTGGTGAACCGCTACGAGGACCCGGTCAACCGAACCCAGAAGCTGGACTTTGATAAGGGCATGGGCCTGACATTTCTCTCCGGCAAGGACCGCCGCAAGCTGCTGGATGCCATTGCAGCCGCAACGCCGGAAGAGCCGGATGCCGCATTCTCGGTGCTGATCGCGGTGGATCAGGAATACCGGCTGCACCGGCTGGTGATGCACACCATGTGGAGCCGCGCCGGTGTGCGCCACTGCGTAAGCGTGGTGGGCCAGATCACAGATGACCATGCCCGCCTGCAGGAGCTGATGCTGGGCGATGTGAACAGCGACCAGCCGGAAGCACTGCTGGAACGCCTGAAGGGCATTTTTGACATCGTGCGTCTGGTGGACCCGGAAAGCACCAAGGTGCTGAGCCTGGGCAAGGATGGCCGACTGACCGAGATGCCCGGCACCTGCCACATGGTGTGGAACAAATCGGGCCGGTGCGAAAACTGCATTTCCAGTAAGGCCCTTGCCCGCAAGGAATCCCTGAACAAGATCGAGTTCAAGGACGATCAGGCTTATTTTGTCATGGCAAAGTATGTGGAAGTGGGCGGACGCGGCTGCGTGCTGGAAATGGTGTCCAAGCTTTCGGACGGACGCTGGCTGGATATGGGCGGCCGCCGGATGCTGCTGGACCGCGGCTCCAACTTTGACCGCAGCGCCTTTGTGGATTCGCTGACCGGGGCATACTCCCGCCAGTACTTCGAGTGCTTCCTTGCGGAGAGCGAACAGGTGGAAGGCGTAGTGATGATCGACGTGGATCGCTTCAAGGAGGTCAACGACCGGTTCGGCCATCTGGTGGGCGATAAGGCCCTGCAGAGCGTGGCACAGTCCATCCTGAGCAACCTGCGCCAGACCGATGTGCTGGTGCGCTATGGCGGCGATGAATTCCTGCTGCTGGTGCCGCACATCCGGCCCGGGGAACATGTGATACAGCGCGTGCGGGAGGCTGCGGCGAGTGCCAGAGTGGAAGGCTACCCGGAGCTGGAGCTTTCGGCCAGTGTTGGCGGTGTGTGCGGTGTACATCCGCTCACCGAGGCCATCCGTCAGGCAGATGAAAAAATGTACCAGAACAAGGCCGAGCGCAAAAATTAAACAAAACAAAGCCCGGACAGGCTGCAGTGTCGCACTGCTGTGCCTGTCCGGGTATTTTTGTTTTTTCAGCGCACAGCGCTGGTGCGGTGCTCCATCAGATAGGTGGCCTCCAGATCGGCGATGTGCAGCTTGACGGCAAGGGGATACTTGTCGTAGGCTTCCGAGATGGCAAAGCAGCCGCCCCGGGCCGCATCGTCAAAGCCGCCCATGTGCCAGCGGATGGCAACGGCTTCCTCGATGTGCAGTTTCATGAACCGCTCGATGAGGAACACGCTCTTTTCGCCGTGGCCGTAGGGGAACAGATCCTCCACGCTGTAGCTGGGCACCTTTTCCCACTGGCCGGTCGCTTCGTTTTTCACGTTGCGGGTGCCGGGCTTGTAGTAGTTGGCCTTGCACAGATCGTGCAGCAGTGCACAGATGGCAAAGGTCTCCTCGCTGTCGCCCTCGGTAAAAAAGGTGTCGTGCAGCGCATGGTAGACGTTCAGGCTGTGCATACACAGCCCGCCCTCACAGGCACCGTGGAACCGGGTAGAGGCCGGTGCCGTAAAGAAATCGGTCTTATGGTCCAGCCAGTCCAGCAGCTTTTCGCTGCCGGGGCGGGTGACGTGCTGCTGCCAGATCTGCAAAAACTCTTCGCGGCCGCCCATGCTTACAGCTCCAGATCGTCCAGAAGGCCCTTAAGGATGGCCATTTCGTCGTGGCTCAGGGAAATACCCTTGCCCATGCGGGTGCCGTCCGGGGACCAGTCGCGGATGTCGTACTTGGGTTCGCCGTCGTTCCAGCTGATGAGGTTCAGCTGACGCTCCCAGCCGCGGGGGCGCTCCGAGAGAACTGCAATGCGCTGAACAACTTCATATTTGATCTCTGCCATGATGCAAAACCTGCCTTTATCTTTGTTTGCTACCATAATAAGGGAAGCGGACGCAGATTTCAACAGGTAGAGCAAAAATAATTTGAAAAATTTTTGTTAGCCGTAAGGTGCATCCTCACGCCAGTCCACAAGGCTCAGCACCTGAGAAGCATCCTCGTCCGGGGCCGGATGGCAGGAATGGGTGTGCTGGTCTGTGCTGAACAGTCCGGGTGCATAGTGGGCCATCACGCTGGTCTGCACATCCCCGGCCAAAAATTCCCGGGCGTTCTTCTGGTAACAGGCGGCCGGGGTGCCGTTGGTCATGGGCACACCCTGCGGGGCGCTGTT
>OLCU01000437.1_pt1 | contig 9174 bp, 6 predicted proteins | sample 1607601 | NCBI WGS metagenome assembly OLCU01 (sample SAMN02674606, study PRJEB24791) | human gut metagenome, SKBSTL068 | isolation source: stool | host: Homo sapiens | place: USA | reverse complement strand
AGTATAACCGACATTGATCTTTAATGAAACAGGTACAGTAAACACACTCCCCCTTGCCACGTAAGAAACGGGAGTAGTAAGCTCCGCAGATGCCATCATATTTTTATGAGTAAAAAGGAATTTAGTCTGAACTATAAAGTTTTCTTTTCTTATCTTTCTCCAATCATACTCTGTATCACAACCGTATTCTGCTGTAACCATCCATTTCAATTTATCCGGAATCAACTTAAATTGGGCTTCCACATCAGAGATTATTTGAATATGATTTCCTCCATTCAAATAATTATGAACAAACAATTCTCGTTCAGGATCATAATCCACTTGTTCGTATATTCTCTTTCCATCTTGGCGGTATTTAAAGAAATAAGATAACGCCCCCCATTGAAAGCCTTTGGTATAAGTCAAAGAAGCGTCCCAAGAATAACTGGTCTTCAAATTCGGATTGCCTTTGAGTATTTGATAACGGTCTATTATTTGTTCCGTATTATTTTGATAACGCATTTCGGGATCAAAAATTCCTGAACCGAACTGGATATTAACTGTATTTTGCTTGGGTAAATACAAATTTAAAAAAGTAGAAGGTGCAAAATAATGTTTGAATAACGAATTCTCTCCGTTATCAATAGCCACCAACTTATCCGCCCATTGCAAAGTAATAGAAGCTACTTTCTTAATACGGACATTATACCCGGCCATGATATTAGTTTGCTCGTCCTTTAGCTTGCTTTTTGTTGCTTGGTCTTGGTAATAGTATGTATTGTCTGTTTGTTTACGGCTATAGTTTATATCAAGAAATACGCTATGTTGTTTAATGGTCTTTACATAAAGCAATCTAGGATTAAGATAATAGAAGTGTTCACGTGTATCCGACAAAAAAGAATTAGCTGATGACACATTAAGGCTCTGATAAAATCTATTGTATGCATTTTTATTATAACTGCCAAAAAGTTTAACCCGAAGGATTTGCATGTGTTTCATCCTCCTGTTATAACTTATTTGAAAAGCAGACAGAGCATCTTCCGAGCGTGTCTTTTCTGTTACAGATTCATCTACAGAATGGTTGCTATACAGTTCTGTCTTTTTATGATTATTTTTACTATTCCCTTTTTCCAGTTTAGCACTAATAGCCAGTTGGTTATTAGCGTCTTGAAACAGATAAGACAACGTAGTATTGAATGTATTTCCATGAATTGGCGAAGGAAGTGTTCGGGTAGTTCTCACGACCACTTCATCAGGAAAGCCAAACCGTATGTCAGTTTCTTCTCCTCTGTCAGGAGTATAATGGTCATAATTTCCATTCACATAAAATGAGAACTCTGATTTTTTATGATACACTTTGGCACTGACACCGCCATTACCTTTCACGTAGTTTAAACGTTGGTTAAGATTACCCACTATTGTAGCTCCATAGTTGTGCACTGTTAAAATATAATCTATTACCGATGTAGCAGCAGGATGTTCAGGATGATGGCTTTCATAGAAATCAACCCGGAGAATATCTTTAGGATCCAATGTTTTAATTTCATCCATACTCGCTTCTCGTCCGTTGATACACAATAAGGTATTTCCTTGCCGCGTACTGACAGTCTTATTGAAAGGGTCTACATTCAGATTTGGAATCATCAGGACAGATAAGGCCGAATAGCCGTCATAAGCATGATGTTTTTGACTTTTTGATGGAAAAACCATTAATTTATTATCTTTCCTCACTGCTTGGTTTGCAGTAACAGCTACCTCATCCAATAGCTGAGAAGCCGATTTCAATATAATATCACCTACGTTTACATCATCAGCCAGCTGTAGGTTCATTTCATAACTTTGATATCCTATATAAGTTATCAACAACTTGCACTGTTGATTACTTACAGCTTGTTTGATAATAAATTTTCCGTCTGTTCCACTTATAGTTCCTCCCAAAAAACTTTTATTCTCACCATAACATTGAATCGCTGCTGAGGATATCAATTCATTATGTTCATCAAGAATCCGTCCTTGAATTCTAATAGTTTGCGCATGTATGCAATTGGTAATCATACATATTAAAAAGACGCTGATAAATCGTAACATATTTTTTTGAGGTTAGTTATTTATAATACAGATTAGACGAAAGTTAGATTATAAAGGTTACAATTAATTTCTTCCCACTATTTCATATTCCGGCTGCTTTATTTGATACACGGAATCTATAAAAGTATAGTATTCATCAATCACATTGCCAGTCAGATAGTATTTATCTGCCATATTCTCTATCAAGAACAGAGCCGCTTTCAACTTCAACGAGTCACCACTATCCTGATAATGCCGAATCACTTGGAAAAGCTCTTTCCTGTTACCTCCGGCTTTCGACAGTGCTTCCTCCACTCCCATGTTTGCCATTTGCATCTTGCAACCGCTTAAAGACAGAACGATGAATAATATGTATAATACCCTATTCATTGCCTACTCTTTAATCGACACGAAAATATCCTATCACATAATTCGTTCCCTGCATCACTGTAATATAATAACCACCTGACGGAAGCATATCAACCGGTATTACATATTCCATATCGACCGTTACATTAGCCAACTCCAAACAGACTTGTCGTCTATCCTCAGTTGTTATGGCAATGGACAAGTTTTCCAATACCTCATCAGACAGGATGAGAAGTATATTTCCTTCTTTCAGTAAGGTAGGAGATGAAGACAAAGAACGCACACCAAGTGTATCTTCCCAATTCTTATTTACTGGTATCTTTTCAGCATAAGTCCCCGTAGTAAACAGCATAAACTCACTATTAATCTTTTCACTTTCATCATTGCATTATCACTTAAATTTGATGATGCAAAGCTAGATAAAAAGATTAAAAGAGGTTCAAAAAATGATTTGACAGAGATTTGACAATTTACTAAACACCTATAAATCAGCAATTAGTTTATCCAGATCTTCTCCTGTACCTTCTCGACCCGAAATCTTTTTATAAAGCCGTTTACGGGCTTGGGAAATGGCAGAAGGAGTACATATCAAGATACGAGTCATGCTCATGCAGTTTAAAGACAACTTGATGAGGTAGCAGATATAGAGTTCCCTTTGCGACAGTTTGGAACAAAGTTCATACAGGCGGTCAGTGAATTGAGGATAGGCAATATCAATAGCCGTGCGAAGCGCATCCCAATCCTCTTCCTGCACTTTCAGTTCCTCCTGCTCTGCTTGATGAAAGAAAGCATAGACATCAGACCGACGGAAAGCATCTTCCAGTAACTCCCGGTTGGAAAGCAAAGCGGCACTTTGATGCCCGGAAGTTTCCAACACCTTCCGCTGAGAGAGCAACAGCTCCTGCCGGAGCGTGTCATTCTGTTTAGCCGCTTCCACCAATTGCCTTTCCACTTCCTGCAACTTCCGCTCGTTCTCGCGCATATAGGCCAAGCTATGCTTATATTGTTCTTCCTGTATCAACCGCAAACGCTTTTCCTGCTCAATGGCTTTCTGCTTCCTGATGCGGATACGCTGAATGACAATAACACCCAAGGCTATGGAAAACAGCAGAACAAATAGAAGCAGATAGATTTTCTTTAAATAGCTTTCATTCTTCAAATCCAGCTGATGGTTCTTCTGTTCTTCGTGCTGAAAGCTATAAGACAGATGCAGTTTCTCTACCGCATCAGTTCGAGTTATAGCATTTATAGAATCTTGTAATATTCTATATTGCTTGTCATAAGCTAATGACAGCACCTCATTTCCCTGCGTCTTTTCCAAGTTAGTCAGGTAATAATTTGCATAGCACTGTTTATGAAGATTTCCATATTTCAGCACCTCTCCCCAATAATAGCGAGCGGAATCCACTTGTCCTTCATCTTTATATATACTTCCCAGGCACAACAATACATTACCCGCTTTCCTTTCCGCAGGCAATACTTTCAATAAAGTCTGTTTTGCCAACCCAATTTGGCCCTCATCGTAGTAAAAGCATCCCATTTCCCCAGCTATGCCGTCAGCCAATTTATCTTTTTCGTATTTCCGTGCTATCCGGTAAGACTCCTTATAATAATAAAAAGCACTGTCCTTCTCATTTTTCCCATCATACGTCCGAGCCAAAGTAGCCAACGTATTGGCATACCGCACCGAGTCCCCCAACCCTCCATAGCAACACAACGCCTTCCGAATCATGTTTCGCGATTCATCATAAAGTTCTTGATAAGCAAACAAGATTCCCATCTGCCCGTAAGTCATTCCCTGCAAAAGAGTTTGCTCCGTGTCCTCGCCAACCTCTATGCCCTGATGATACGCCTTCAGCGCCCTTGAAATATCGTTCATGTCCCGATAGGTTCCTCCCAAATAATAATAGGATTCAAACAAGCGTTCCTTATCATCCTTTTTCTGATAATAATCAACGATGGAAAGAATAACGGAATCGGTGGTATGCGGCTTATAAAGTTTGTCCTCTGCTTTTATAGTAAGCAGACGATAATACATTTGTGTCTCCTGAGGAGCATTGGAGATGCTGTCCGCCAATGTCTCCAGCAAAGCCAAAGCGCTGTCGGGACGGGCATCCATGCAACTCATGGCCTGTTTCATGGCTATAGGATAATCTTTCCCCGATGTACAGGAAAACAGATATAGGCATCCTGCCAGCAAGTATATAAGCATTGCGTTTTTCATATCTACAATCTTTTAGCTCGTACTGAGTTTTTTTTACAAATATAGCAAAACCAGCGATAATTACACCCTAATGGGTATAATTTATTAGCTTCTTTTGCATAATATACCCGAAAGGGTGCAAAGTATTAGCCCAAACCAGCGCATTACGGAAAACCAGGAGTATTCAGCAAATTCGTGATACAAAGAAAAAGGACAGGAAAATTCCTTCAAAAGCTTCAGCCTCTCCGCAACCCCTTTGCCGGTGGGCATTCCGGCTGAAGGATTACACCGGAAAATGCTTCAGCCCGAAGAAAAATCCTTCAGCCGCGCCTCTGGGAGTATGCGTACTCCGCACAGACTGGTTCCCCAATGCTTCAAAAGTCCTATATCCAGGCACTTGTCACCGTATTGCACCCCTAAATGAGCAAACTGACACAACCGGAAACATATTCTTTTTCATCAGGATAAGTTTATATTTTCTGTCCATCACTTAGGTGAACACGCCATTCCACTTTGGTGAAGATCCATTGTCACCTGTATAAAACGGCTGCTTCACTAAGGTGAAGCAATAAAGCTGTTACGGCAGTCAAAGCAAACTCTTCCTAATAGTAACATCATTTCCAACAGGCATAAAAGCACCAGAGAAAATGAACTTCCACAAACACATCCCGAACAGCCAAAAACTGAAGCTTCCATAATCGGGCTGAAGGAATTTCCAAAGGCAATCCTTCAGCCGCTTCGCCCTATTGACGGGCTTTTGCGGAGAGGCTGAAGCTTCTGAAACAAAAAACAGGGCAATGTCCCCGGAGGCACTGATAATCACCTCAATGGTAGCAGAAACCGACAAGTGTACACATGAAGCGGCAGTTTCCGAATAAAATAAGCCCTCTCCCGCATATATAGCCGGAAATATCGTATATTTGCTCTGTACTAAAGAAATAGAACCACTATGAAGAAAGAAGAATTAATGCGGAAAGCCATTGAGCTTTCTATAGAGAATGTGGCAAACGGCGGCGGACCCTTTGGAGCCGTAATTGCCAAAGATGGTGAAATCATTGCGACCGGAGCCAATCGTGTCACCTCACAATGCGACCCTACCGCCCATGCGGAAGTCAGCGCCATCCGTGCGGCGGCAAGCAAACTGGGAACATTCAACTTGAGCGGATGTGAAATTTATACTTCGTGTGAACCGTGTCCCATGTGTCTGGGAGCCATTTACTGGGCACGGCTGGATAAAATGTATTATGCAAACAACAAGACGGATGCCAAGAATATAGGGTTTGACGACTCTTTTATCTATGATGAGTTAAGCCTGAAACCTTCGGCACGCAAGCTGCCTTCCGAAGTTCTTTTGGCGGAAGAGGCGATAAAGGCATTCCAACAATGGACAGAGAAAAGTGACAAAGTGGAGTATTAATAGAAAGGCGCGGACGAAATCCCTATCATCCGCGCCCGAAATCTTTATAAGATATTAAAGACTATTCTTTTACCGGCGTATTTTCCAACGTAGCTACTACGAAATCATAGAACTTGCCTACAGAAGGAATAAAGCAGCGTTCATCCGGTGAGTGAGGAGAACGCAAGGTAGGACCGAAAGAAATCATATCCAATCCCGGAACCACCGCACCGATGATACCGCATTCCAAGCCGGCATGAATCACTTTCACAGCAGGTTCCGTACCGAATTGTGCCTTATAAGACTCCTTCATGGCTTTCAGAATAGGAGAATCCACATTGGGTTCCCAGCCTGAATAACCACCTGAACGGGTTACTTCCATACCTGCCATAGAGAAACAGCTTTCCAATGCAGTATTCAGATAATCCTTCATTGAATCGCGTGAACTGCGGGCCAGGATTTTTATCTCCGCCTTGCCACCACCGATAGAAACGATAGCCAGATTGGAAGAGGTTTCCACGGTATCGGGGATAGTAGGAATCATACGCATCACTCCATTCTGACAAGCATAAATGGCATCCACCAGATTATCTTTAATTTCATCGGGAACCATCATCGCAGGCAATTCCACCCGTTCTGCCTTGAAGCTGATCGGTGTTTCGTGTACATGATATTCTTCATTCCACAATGCTTCGCACTCCTGCACAAATTCCAGTACGTCCGCTTCTTCTTCAGCCGGAACCGTAATGACCACTTCACATTCACGAGGAATGGCATTACGCATATTGCCACCTTGCCAGGACACCAGGCAAGCCTCATCGTAAGTTATCACCTGGTTCATGAAACGAGCCATCAGCTTGTTGGCATTGGCACGTCCTTCATTTATTTCCAATCCTGAATGACCACCGCGCAGCCCTTTCAGGGTAACTTTCAAAGCAATGTCAGCCGGATCTGTTTCCACTTCTTTATATTCCAACACTGCTGTCAGGTCTTCACCGCCTGCACAACCGATATACAATTCTCCTTCTTCTTCCGAATCCAGATTCAACAGAATATCACCGTCTACCGTTCCCGGCTTCAAACCGAACGCACCGAACATACCGGTTTCTTCGTCGGCAGTAATCAGTGCTTCCAACGGACCATGTTTCAGCGTCTTGTCTTCCATGATAGCCATGATAGCGGCAACACCCATGCCATCATCGGCTCCCAAAGTCGTGCCTTTAGCTTTCACCCAATCTCCGTCAATGTAAGTCTCGATAGGATCATTTTCAAAATCATGCACTGTATCGTTATTCTTCTGAGGAACCATGTCCATGTGAGCCTGAAGAATCACCTTCTTACGGTTTTCCATCCCCGGAGTGGCAGGCTTGCGGTAAATAATATTACCGGCTTCGTCCTGGAATGACTCTACGCCTACACTTTTTCCAAAGTTCAGCAAGAACTCTTGCACTTTCTTCAAGTAACCCGAAGGGCGGGGAACCTGAGTCAATGAATAGAAATGCTTCCACACATTCTGCGGAGCGAGAGAGAGAATTGTACTCATAACTTCTTAGTTTTATTTGTGAACGGCAAAGCCGCTAATCCATATATACCCAACAAAATTAATAAAAAAGTTTGTATTCCATGCACTAATAAGGCAAAAATTCCCGCATCTTCTTTTCCCACTCCATAGAGCATCATCATCGTTATGACAGCAAAATGCCACGGACCCGCCCCATTAGGAGTCGGAACTACTACCGCAATGCTACCTACAGCAAACATGACCAGTCCCGCCATCACTCCCAAATTATCGGAAAAATCGAAACAAAAGAAAGAAACATAGAATTGCAGGAAATAGCAAGTCCAGATACCGACGGTATAAAGAATGAACAGAGGCATCCGCTTTACATGACGCAAAGACAGTACACCGACCCATACATTATGGAGAATGCCTTTCACCTTAGCAAAGACCGTCACATTCCTGATCAGAAAAAAAGCCAGCACCAATACGGCCAGCACACAGACGATAGTGATATAGAAATGCCCCGAAGTAAATACCTGTGCCAAAACCGTGGTATCCGTGCCGGTTTCTTTAAAAAAAATATCGAATACCCTTGCCTGCATTATAAGAGTTACCCCTGTAATCAACGACACACACAGCGTATCAATCAGCCGTTCCGTAACCACCGTACCCAGCGATTTGGAAAAAGATGTACCATCATATTTAGCCAACACCCCGCAACGGGAAATCTCACCTACACGGGGAACAACCAAGTTGGCGGCATAAGACACAAAGATGGCATACACACAATCGGATGTTTTGGGATGCTCGCCCAACGGAGCCAGCGTAAGCTTCCACCGCCAGCCACGAAACACATGACTCATCACACCAAAAAATAAAGAAAACAACATCCATCCCCAGTTCGTTCCATGCAGAAGTACTTCTTTGGCGCGTGCAAAATCAAAATCTCGATACACCCAATACAAGATAAAACCGCCCAAAGCGACCGGCAAAAGGATCTTCAGTGTCTTTTTTAATAGTTTATTCATGCAGAATTCGTTATTCTTCGTCGAAAAGGATTACCTTTGCGAGCTGCAAAGATAGTGCAAATAGGAAGCAGAACAAAAGAAGCTTGCCTATTTTTAATACTGAAGTATGGCCTATATTCGCGGAGCAAAGAGAGTGCAACAATAATGATTTAGTGGATAAATGAGACTAGTAAAGCCTAAAAAGTTTCTCGGCCAACATTTCCTGAAGGATCTGAAAGTGGCGCAGGACATAGCCGATACCGTAGACGTATGTCCCGGGCTTCCTGTATTGGAAGTGGGTCCGGGCATGGGGGTATTAACCCAGTTTCTGGTAAAAAAAGAACGTCCGGTGAAAGTAGTAGAACTGGATTATGAATCTGTTGCCTATCTACGTGAAGAATACCCGTCCTTGGAAGATAACATCATCGAAGATGACTTCCTGAAGATGAATCTGCAACGCTTGTTCGACGGGCAGCCTTTTGTACTGACAGGAAACTATCCTTATAATATTTCGAGCCAGATTTTTTTCAAGATGCTGGACAATAAGGAACTGATACCTTGTTGCACCGGTATGATACAGAAAGAAGTAGCCGAACGTATTGCTGCCGGCCCCGGAAGCAAAACATACGGCATTCTGAGCATATTAATACAG
>OLCU01000412.1_pt1 | contig 9485 bp, 10 predicted proteins | sample 1607601 | NCBI WGS metagenome assembly OLCU01 (sample SAMN02674606, study PRJEB24791) | human gut metagenome, SKBSTL068 | isolation source: stool | host: Homo sapiens | place: USA | reverse complement strand
CCGGCTCCCGGTAGCCTGCATCGGCGGTGGAGATGCACCCCATGCCGCCGCAGGCCGCCACGGCACCGGCCAGCCCGCCCAGAGAAACGCCCACGCCCATGCCGCCCTGCAGGATGGGCACAGACAGAGCTTTCTTTCCGAGCGTCAGCATTCCTCGCTCAGCGCGTGGATACGCTGCCTCCCGCCGTTCCACAGGTCGTCCAGAATATCTGCCACAGGGCGCACTTCGTGGAGCATTCCGGCCACCTGACCGGCCATCAGACTGCCGGTGGAGGTGTCGCCTTCAAACACGGCCCGGCGCAGACTGCCCAGGGTGTACTTTTCCAGCTCCATCTTATCGGCACCGGCCTTTTCCTGCCGGACATATTCACGGCTCATCCGGTTTTTCAGCACCCGGACCGGGGAACCGCCGATGCGTCCGGTCACGATGGTATCGCTGTCCTTGGCATTGAGCAGGGCAGCCTTGTAGTTTTCGTGGATGGGGCACTCCTCGCTCACCAGCAGGCAGGTGCCCACCTGCGCGCCGCAGGCACCCAGCGCAAGGGCTGCTGCCAGCTGACGGCCATCGGCAATGCCGCCCGCCGCAATGACGGGCAGATCCACTGCGTCCACCACCTGCGGCACCAGCGCCATGGTGGCCATCTCGCCCACATGGCCGCCGCTTTCGGTCCCTTCGGCGATCACGGCATCGATGCCCAGCTTCTCCAGATGCTTTGCCAGCACAGCGGCAGCCACCACGGGAATCACCTTGATGCCCGCCGCTTTCCACATGGGAACATATTTGCCCGGGTTGCCTGCGCCGGTGGTGACCACCTGCACGCCTTCTTCCACAACGATCTGGGCAAACTCATCTGCCTGCGGGTGCATCAGCATGATGTTCACGCCAAAGGGCTTGTCTGTGAGCTGTTTGCACCGGCGGATATTTTCGCGTAGGGTGTCGGCATTCATGCCACCCGCACCGATGATGCCCAGTGCACCTGCATTGGAGCAGGCTGCGGCAAACTCACCGGTGGCAATGTTTGCCATGCCGCCCTGGATGATGGGGTATTTTGTGCCTAAAATTTCATTTAAAAGTTTCATAGTTTTATCCTATCGGTAAGCGTCCTCGCTCTCGCAGTCTCGCTCTGCTCGACAGCTCTCCCAAGGGGAGAGCCCTTGGCAGTACGGTAAACTTTTCGGTTTTGCCAAAGGCTCCCACTTTGGGGGAGCTGTCACCGAAGGTGACTGAGAGGGCGAGCCCGTTTGCCGAACATGATTTTTACTCTTTGTATTGGAAAATCGCGCCGCCCCAGGTCAGGCCGCCGCCAAAGCCGATGCAGGCCAGCGGTCTGCCCGGGGTCAGCTGCCCGCTCTCGGCCAGCTCGTTGAGGGCGACCGGAATGCTGGCGGCGCTGGTGTTGCCGTGGCGATCCATATTCTTATAAAATTTTGCCGGGTCGGCCTGCAGGGCCTTGATGCAGTGGTCGATGATGCGGCTGTTGGCCTGATGGCAGACCACCCACGACAGATCCTCGAGGGTCAGCCGGGTCTCGTCCAGCACCGTGTGCAGGCACTTGGGCAGGGCATCCACCGCAAAGCGGAACACCGCCTTGCCGTCCATGGTGATGGGGGCAGAGCCTTCCCGGCTCGGCCCGCCCGCATGGAGAACATCACTGCCGCGTGCCCCCAGCGTCAACGCAAAGGGGGTATCTGCCAGCCGGAAAATGGCGGCCCCGGCCCCGTCGCCGAACAGCACGCAGGTGGAGCGGTCGGTGGGGTCCATCAGGCGGGAAAGCGCTTCGCACCCGATGACGAGGGCATACTGCCCGCCCAGAGTCGTCAGCATCCCCCGCGCCACGGCCATGCCATAGAGAAAACCGGAACAGGCCGCGTTGATGTCCAGCGCGGGCCGGTTTTCGGGCAGGCCCAGCGCTGCCTGTACCTGACAGGCCACGCTGGGGGTGGCATCCGGGGCAGAAAGGGTCGCGCAGACACAGCAGGCAATGTCCGCCGGGTCAAGGCCGCTGCGGTCAAGGGCCTGCCGTGCAGCCGCAATGGCCAGCGTGGCGGCAGATTCGTCCTCGGTACACCAGTGCCGGGTGCGGATGCCGGTGCGGCTGGTGATCCATGCGTCACTGGTATCCACCATGCGGCTCAGCGCGTCATTGGTGATCGTCCGTCCGGGAAGTGCCCCGCCGGTGGCGATCAGCTGTAAACCATTCATGCGTTCCTCGTTTCTCCGATCTGGCGGTACTTTTTATAGCGCTGATCGGCCAGCTGCCGGTCGCTCATGCGGCACAATTCTTTCAGGTGGGCGCGCAGAGCGGCATCCATGCGCTCAAACAGGGCCGCGTGGCAGCGCTGGGCACCGCCCACCGGCTCCGGGATCACTTCTTCCACGATGCCTCCGCGGTACAGATCCTGCGCCGTCAGCTTCATCATCTCACAGGCCTCGCCGCTGCGGGAGGAGTCCTTCCACAGGATGCTGGCAAAGCCCTCGGGGCTCAGCACGGAGTAGACCGCGTTTTCCAGCATGAGGATGTGGTTGGCCACACCCAGTGCCAGGGCGCCGCCGGAGGAGCCCTCGCCGGTGACCACGGCGATGACCGGCACCGTCAGGCCGCTCATCTCCATCAGATTCCGGGCAATGGCCTCGCCCTGCCCCCGCTCCTCGGCATCCTTGCCGGGGTAAGCGCCCGGCGTGTCGATAAAGGTGATGATGGGACGGCCGAATTTTTCAGCCTGCTTCATCAGGCGCAGAGCCTTGCGGTAACCCTCCGGCCCCGGCATTCCAAAGTTGCAGGCCAGATTTTCCTCCAGCGTGGAGCCCTTGCGGTGGCCGATGACCGTCACCGGCATCCCGTGGAAACGGGCCACGCCGCCCAGAATGGCCGCGTCCTCCTTGCACTGCCGGTCGCCGCGCTGCTCAAAGAAATCCGTGAACAGGGCAGAGATCGTCTCGTCGATGTGCGGACGCTCCGGGTGACGGGCCAGAAAGACCCGATCCTCGGCAGTCAGCGGGCCGCAGGAGCGCAGAATCTCGTCCTCTTCCACCGCCAGCTCTGCCAGTTCGGACGCATGGGCGGTGATGGCCTCCATGTCACTGCCGCTGCCCTTCAGCGCGGCGATCTGTGCGTCCAGCGGGGCCAGCTGCTCCAAAATATCTTTTATCATTCGTGTTTCCCTCCGGCATGAAGCTGCAGGACCTGGATCAGCGTATCCCGCAGCTGACTGCGGGGCACCACCTGATCCACAAAGCCGTGTTCCATCTGGAATTCGCTGCGCTGGAACCCGGCAGGCAGTTTTTCACCGATGGTCTGCTCAATGACACGGGGGCCGGCAAAGCCGATGAGTGCCCCCGGTTCGGCCAGCATGATATCGCCCAGGCTTGCAAAGCTGGCGGTCACACCGCCGGTGGTGGGGTGGGTCAGCACGCTGACGTACAGCCCGCCCTTTGCTGAAAAGCGCTGGATGGCGGCGCTGGTCTTGGCCATCTGCATCAGGCTGAAAATGCCCTCCTGCATCCGTGCGCCGCCGCTGGCCGAAAAGATGACCAGAGGCAGGCGCTTGGCAGTGGCGTACTCCACGGCGCGGGTGATCTTCTCGCCCACAGCCGTGCTCATGCTGCCCATAAAGAACCGGCTGTCCAGCACGGCTGCCACGCAGGCCACGCCGCCAATGCGGCCGACGGCGGTGACGGCAGCCTCGTGCAGGCCGGTCTTGTTCTGGGCGGCGGCAAGTTTTTCCCCGTATCCGGGGAAGTTCAGCACATCCTGCGGATCAAGGTCAGCGTCCAGTTCCCGGAAGCTGCCGTGATCCAGCACCAGACTGAGCCGGTAATACCCGCCAATGGGCATGTGATAGCCGCAGTTGGGGCAGACATACAGGCTTTTGCCCCACAGGGTGCGGGCAGCGCGGCGGCCGCACTGCTTGCACTCCACAAACTGCGGCTCGTGCCAGACAGCTCCGGCATCCCGCTTGGCCTTCAGCTGGAAAGTGCGCTCCCGCATCCGGTTGGGGAGCAGATCTCGGATATCATTCATCGCATGTTTCCTCAGATATGTGCGGTGATGTAGTTGTAGATGTCACCCACGGTCTTGAGCTTTGCCAGCTCCTCGTCCGGGATGGACACACCGCAGGCATCCTCCAGCGCCATGTTCAGCTCCACGGCATCCAGGCTGTCGGCCTCCAGATCCTCGGTCAGGCTGGCCTCCATGGTCACCTTGTCCTCGTCGCAGTTCAGGGTATCAACAACGATCTTCTTCATTTCTTCAAACGTCATGGTAGTAGTCTCCTTTGATTTGTTTTGAATATCTAAATTTTTTGAAGTTTCTTGCGAACACGACCATTATAGCCGAATCGTTGGATAAGTCAAGAATAATAGTTAAAATATTTTATCTTTTACAATTCTGACACAGTTTTCTTCCTTTTATATATTGTCCTCTTTTACGCCGGTGTGCAGTGTGGTATACTTGACCCAGCAGTCTGAGAACAGTGTTTCCCTGTGAGGGAAAGGAGCCTTCCGATGATTACGATTTCAGAGCGCAGAGAGCATGAATCTGCAAAAAGTTTTGTTCTGCGGGTATTGATCGATAATATTATCAATACCCGTCTGGAGCCGGGTGAAAAACTGAACGAGCCGGAATTGTGCGAACAGCTGGGGGTGAGCCGCACCCCCTTCCGGGAAGCAGAGCTGGAGCTGGCGCAGCGGCGGCTCATTGAGATCCGGCCCAAGATCGGCACCTATGTTTCTCTCATCGATGCAGAGCTGGTGGAAGAAGTGCGCCATCTGCGCGCTGTGCTGGAAGCAGAGATCGCCCGCATGGCGTGCGAAAAGCTGACCCCGGCGGATATCGACCAGCTGTGGGAGAACGTGGCGCTCTGGCGCATGTACATTGAGCGTGCACAGGAAGAAAAGATCTTTGAGCTGGACAAGGGGTTCCACCGGCTGCTTTATGTGCAGTGCGGCTGCCCGTACTGGTACGATCTGGTGGAAAATCTGGCTCCGCATTTTGACCGCACCACCATCCTCAGCTTCCGCTGCAGGCCCGCAAAAACGATCTACGAAGATCACGTCAGCCTGCTGAAAGCCATTGAACAGAAGGATGCGGCGGCAGCACACCGCATTGCCGGGCAGCATATGCAGCGCTACACGGAGAACCTTTCTGCGATCCGGGAAGCATTCCCACACTATTTCAAAGCCTGAAACAACTGTATCACGTTCAGAAATGCCGTATCTATGCCAAAAGATGCGGCATTTTTTTGTGCAGTTTTTTGCCGGAAACGGCTTGACAGAAATTATGAAATGTTATATATTTTAGTCAATGAAATATATAACATAAAAGCCGGATCTCTAAATCAGGAAGAAAGGTGGATACCATGAAAAAACAATACGATGTGGTCATCATCGGTGCGGGTGTCGTGGGCAGCGCCATTGCACGCGAACTTTCGCGCTACAAATTGAGCATTGCAGTGCTGGAAAAAAATCTGGATGTCTGCAACGAGACCAGCGGCCGCAACTCTGCGGTGGTGCACGGCGGCTTTGCCAACCCCATTGGCAGCCTGAAAGCAAAATGCTGCGTGGAAGGCAACCGCATCATGGGCCAGCTGGCCGAAGAGCTGAACTTCCCGTTCAAGCGTTGCGGCAAGGTGCTGGTGGGCAACACCCCCGAGGACATGGAGCAGCTGGAGCGCACCATGAAGCAGGGCGCTGTCAACGGCTGCACCGGCCTGGAGATGATCGATGAAGCAAAGCTGCACGAGCTGGTGCCCGCCGTGGTGGGCAAGTTTGCCATGTGGTCCAAAAACAGCGGCATCATGGACCCGTTCCTGTACACGGTGGCGCTGGCCGAGAACGCACACGCCAACGGCGTGGACTTCTTCTTTGACCACAAGGTAGAGGCTATCACCCGGGAAAATGAGCTGTACTACCTGCATACTGCCCATGGCGATTTCTGCACCCGCTGGGTGGTCAACGCCGCTGGTCTGGGCGCAAAGCGGATCTCCGACCTGCTGGGCCTGACCGGCTACCGTGTCATCGGCTCCCGCAGCAACTACATCATCCTGCACAAGCGCATGGGCAAGCTGCTGCCCATGCCGGTGTACCCGGTGCCCAGCAACACCTATATGGGCATCCACATCACCCCCACCGTGGACGGCAACGTGACTGTTGGCCCGGACGCGGAGAACACCGATGTGCTGGACGACTACAGCGTGCCGCAGGCCAACATGGACAGTCTGGCCGTGGAGGGCGCAAAGCTGTGGCCCCACATCTTTAAAAAGGATCAGATCCGCACCTTCGCCGGCATCCAGCCCAAGTGGGTGGATGAAAACGGTGCCATTCAGGACTGGAAGGTGGAGATCCGGGACGACGTGGCACCCAATGCCGTCAACCTCGTGGGCATTGAATCCCCGGGCCTGACCGGCAGCGTGCCGCTGGCCCGCTACGTCATCGGCCTGATGCAGGAGCGCGAAAAGTTTGAGGAAAACCCAGACTTTGACCCGCACCACAAGGGCATCGTCAAGTTTGCCGAGTGCACGCCGGAACAGCAGGCAGAGCTCATCGCGCAGGACCCCGATTACGGCGAGATGATCTGCAGCTGTGAGGAAGTGACCAAGGCCGAGATCCTGCAGGCCATCCACAACCCGCTGGGCGTTTCCACCATGACCGGCATCAAGTACCGCACCCGCGCCATGATGGGCGGCTGTCAGGGCGGCTTCTGCCAGATGAAGATCGAACACTTCATTGAGCAGGAGCTGGGCACCGAGCCGGAGGATGTTCGTTACAGCCGTCAGGGCTCCTGGGTCCTGACCGGAACCATGCGGAAGGAGGAGAACTGAGCGATGGAACAGAAGGACGTTGTGATTATCGGCGGCGGCCCCGCAGGTCTTGCCGCAGCGGTGGAACTGCACAAGCAGGGCATCCGCAACATGATCATTCTGGAGCGCGAGGCGATGCTGGGCGGCATCCTGCGCCAGTGCATCCATGACGGTTTCGGTCTGGGCCGCTTCGGCGAGAGCCTGTCCGGCCCGGAATATGCACAGGCGTTCATTGATGAAGTGAACAAGCGTGAGATCCCTTACGAGACCAGCGCCACGGTGCTGAGCCTGACGGAGGATCGTGTCGTCACCGCCTCCACCCGCAGCGGCCTGCGCCAGTATCAGGCAAAGGCTGTGGTGCTTGCCATGGGCTGCAAGGAGCGCAGCCGCGGCGCACTGGGCATTCCCGGCGAGCGTCCGGCGGGCGTGTTCACCGCAGGCACCGCGCAGGCTTACATGAACCTCTACAACCGGATGCCCGGCAAGGAGGTCGTCATCCTCGGCTCCGGCGATATCGGCATGATCATGGCACGCCGCATGACGCTAGAAGGCGCTCATGTGCAGGCAGTGTTCGAGCTGATGCCTTACCCCTCCGGCCTGCCGCGCAACATCGTGCAGTGTCTGGATGACTACAATATCCCGCTCTATCTCAGCCACACCGTCACCGAGATCCATGGTCGCAATCGTCTGACCGGCGTGACCATCTCTGAGGTGGACGCGAACCGTCGGCCCATCCCCGGCACCGAGAAGGAGTACAAGTGTGATACGCTGATCCTCTCCGTGGGCCTGATCCCGGAGAACAAGCTGCTGGAGGATGCCGGCATCGCCATTGACCCCCACACCAACGGCGCTGTGGTGGACGAGAACCTGCAGACCAACGTGCCCGGCGTGTTCTCTGCCGGCAATGTGCTGCATGTGCATGATCTGGTGGACTTTGTTTCTATGGAGTCCGAGGCACTGGCACGCCACGCTGCCGCCTACGTTGAGGGCAAGGGCATCGACCCCTGCACGCTGGACGTGAAGTGCGGCGAGGGCGTGGGCCACACCATTCCGCAGAAGGTCAGCGGCAAGAACGACTTTAGCCTGTCGCTGCGCGTGCGGAACCACTACCGTGACTGCCGCATCGTGGTGCGCCAGAACGGTGTGGAAGCTGCTGCCAAGAAGATGAAGAAAGCCATTCCTGCGGAGATGATCCAGTTCAAGGTCTCTGCTGCCAAGCTGCAGGAAACGGGCGCACTGGAGGTGTCGGTGGAATGAAAAAGCAATTTACCTGTATCGTCTGCCCCAACGGCTGCGAGATCGAAGCCGAAGTTGAAAATGGTCAGGTGATCTCGGTCACCGGTCACACCTGCCCCCGCGGCGAACAGTATGTCCGTCAGGAGCTGACTGCGCCCCGCCGCACCATCGCCAGCTCAGTGCTGGTCAAGGGCGGCGAGCTGCCTGTTACCAGCGTGCGCCTGACCAAGGCCGTCCCCAAGGATATGATCTTTCCGGTGATGGACGAGATCCGCAAGGTGGTGCTGACCGCCCCCGTCAAGGCGGGCACCATCGTGCTGCACAACGTCTGCGGGCTGGACAGTGACGTGATGGTCACCAAGAATGTGGATGCCTGCTGACCGGCTGAAATAAAGAAATACGGAAAAACAGTCCTGATCGTCTGCCTGCTTTTACAGCGGACACGGTCAGGGCTGTTTTGATGCTATAAACCTGTTGACATGATGTGGAAATGGGCTTATATCGGCCTCAACGTGGGAAAGGACTGCGGCAAACGCCAAAAGCGGGCAATGCCGCAGCACATGGCTGGTCTGTATAGGCGCGGCCCATGCACTGGGTGTGGAGCCTGCCAGCATTGCAAAAATACGGGCACAAAAAGAACTGTTTGCATTTTGGAAACGAGATGCTATACTGTTGATTGTACATACAACGATGTAGATACAATTTCCTGCAATGAAGCCCGGAGGAGCCTATGGATATTACGGAACGAAAAATCACAAAGATCGCACGCGAAGCGGAAAAACTGGTCCTGCTCACGATGCGGGAGGAAGGGGTCGGCACAGCAGAGATCGACCTGATCCATGCAGTGCGGCATCACCCCGGCTGCACGCAGGCGCAGCTGGCGGAACTGCTGCACGCAGATAAGGCTGCCATTGCGCGGCGGACAAAAAATCTGGAAGCAAAGGGTCTTCTGATCCGCAGAGATGCCCCCAGCGACCGGCGCAGCCAGCTGCTGTACCCCACCAAAAAGGCGGAAAGCCTGAGATCCTCCAAGGCAGAGATCGAAGCGGCCTTTTACGAATACCTGACCAATGTGCTCACCGCCGAGGAAGCCGCTGCTCTGGCGCCCTCCGACGTGGTGGACGTCATGATGGCGGAAGAGGGCAAGGCCTGCCGCGTCATCGTGCCGGACGACCAGCTCTCTCTTGCCATCGGCAAGGAGGGGCAGAACGCCCGCCTCGCCGCCCGTCTCACCGGCTATAAGATCGACATCAAGCCCGCAAGCTACCAGGAGAGCGAGGAGGCCTCAGAGCCGCCCGCAGAAGAGACTCCGGAAGAATTTTAAGAGAAAGGCGGCCTGACCATGCCGAAAGTAAAGAAAATTCCCCAGCGGCAGTGTGTGGGCTGCCGGGAAATGAAGGATAAGAAGTCCCTGCTCCGGGTGGTTAAGTCCCCGGAAGGGACCGTCAGTC
>OLCU01000378.1_pt1 | contig 10007 bp, 4 predicted proteins | sample 1607601 | NCBI WGS metagenome assembly OLCU01 (sample SAMN02674606, study PRJEB24791) | human gut metagenome, SKBSTL068 | isolation source: stool | host: Homo sapiens | place: USA | reverse complement strand
CAGGACGGATAGACTGGACAGGATTACTACGGAAAGTATAAATACCGAAAAAGAACAGCATGATACTGCCGATAATTTGTAACAAAACTTGGTTCTTTGCCAAGAAATCATCCATAAAACTCATGCCATAACCTGTAATCAAGGCATAGCCTATATCACTAAGGGCAGCTCCCAGACCGGTAACAAATCCATACCATCGTCCCTTGTTCAGTGTGCGCTGTATACAAAGTACCCCAACAGGACCTAACGGCGCAGAAACCACTACACCGACGATAAGCCCTTTCACCAATAAATCGAGTATGGTTACTTGTTCTATCCAATTCATGCTGCAAAGATGCTACTTTTTTACGAAAGTACCTATATTTACGCTCAAAATTCTTTCATACCCCGTCTCTTTTATATAACTTTGCACCTTATTAATAGACCCTTGATATTAGAACTAGTTTTCAATTAACAAAACAACTATAAAAGTGCTATGATTCTATTTTTCAGAACACCCACTAAAAGTGTAATAGCAACAGAAGTCAGCCAGGAACTGGCTTCTGAGGATATTCAGAAATTAAGCTGGCTTTATGGTGAAGCCACTGTAGAGAACGAAGAGAACCTGAAAGGTTGCTTCATCGGACCGCGTCGGGAAATGATTACTCCCTGGAGTACAAATGCTGTAGAAATCACTCAGAACATGGGTCTTACAGGTGTCTTACGCATTGAGGAATATTTCCCTGTAAAAGACGAAAACGCCGAGTACGATCCTATGCTGCAACGTATGTATAAGGGATTGAACCAGGAGATTTTCACAGTCAACATCAAACCCCAGCCGATTGTTCACATCGAGAACCTCGAAGAATACAATGAAAAAGAAGGTCTGGCACTTTCCCGTGAGGAAATGGACTATTTGCTGAAGGTTGAAAAAGATTTGGGACGTAAATTAACCGATTCCGAAGTATTCGGCTTCGCACAGATCAATTCCGAGCATTGCCGCCATAAGATATTCGGCGGAACATTCATTATTGATGGTCAGGAAATGGAGTCTTCCTTGTTCCAGATGATCAAGAAAACGACTGCTGAAAATCCCAACAAGATTATTTCCGCTTATAAAGATAATGTAGCATTTGCCGAAGGACCGATAGTAGAGCAATTCTCTCCGGCCGATCATTCCACTTCCGATTATTTCATTATCAAAGATATCAAGACTGTTATCTCACTGAAAGCCGAAACACATAACTTCCCGACAACCGTAGAACCATTCAACGGTGCATCTACCGGTACCGGTGGTGAGATCCGTGACCGTATGGGCGGTGGCAAGGGCTCATGGCCCATTGCTGGTACTGCCGTTTATATGACCTCTTATCCCCGTACTGATGAGGGACGCGAATGGGAAGACATCCTTCCTGTCCGCCAATGGTTATACCAGACTCCGGAACAGATCTTAATCAAGGCTTCCAACGGTGCTTCCGATTTCGGTAACAAATTCGGTCAACCGCTGATTTGTGGTTCTGTACTGACATTCGAGCACCAGGAAAACGGCGAGAAGTATGCATACGACAAAGTGATTATGCTGGCAGGAGGAGTAGGTTACGGTACTCAGCGCGACTGTCTGAAAGGACATCCCGAAAAAGGAAATAAAGTCGTTGTAATGGGTGGTGATAACTATCGCATCGGCTTGGGTGGAGGTTCGGTCTCTTCTGTTGAGACAGGCCGGTACTCATCGGGAATCGAACTAAACGCCGTTCAACGTGCCAATGCGGAAATGCAAAAACGTGCCTATAATGTAGTCCGTGCATTGTGTGAAGAAGATAACAACCCGATTGTTTCCATTCACGACCACGGTTCGGCCGGCCACGTGAATTGTTTATCCGAACTGGTAGAAGAAAACGGTGGATTAATTCATATGGACAAACTACCTATCGGTGACCAGACTTTGTCTGCCAAAGAAATTATCGCCAACGAATCTCAGGAACGTATGGGATTGCTGATTGACGAGTCGGCTATTGAACATGTACAAAAAATTGCTGATCGCGAACGTGCGCCGATGTATACCGTAGGTGAAACAACCGGAGACGCCCGCTTTGCCTTTGAACAGACCGATGGGGTACGTCCGTTCGATCTGGCAGTAGATCAGATGTTCGGTTCTTCTCCGAAAACCTACATGGTTGACAAGACCGTAGAGCGCCATTATGAAAATGTTTCATACGAAACTTCCAAATTAAATGAATATATCCGCCGCGTACTTCAGCTGGAAGCTGTTGCTTGCAAAGATTGGTTAACCAATAAAGTAGACCGTTCCGTAACCGGTAAAATCGCTCGCCAACAATGTCAAGGTGAAATTCAGTTGCCTCTGAGCGATTGTGGTGTAGTAGCTCTCGATTATCGTGGCGAAAAAGGTATAGCAACTTCTCTAGGCCATGCTCCCCAAGCCGCCTTAGCCAATCCGGCCGCAGGCTCTGTTTTGTCGGTAGCCGAAGCACTGACTAATATCGTATGGGCCCCGATGGCGGAAGGATTGGACAGCATTTCCTTGTCTGCCAACTGGATGTGGCCATGCCGCGCCCAGGAAGGTGAAGACGCCCGCCTGTACACTGCCGTAAAAGCCCTTTCCGATTTCTGCTGCTCATTGCAAATCAATGTACCGACCGGAAAAGATTCTTTGTCTATGACTCAGAAATATCCTAACGGTGAAAAGATCATCAGTCCGGGAACTGTCATCGTTTCTGCCGGCGGTGAAGTTTCGGATGTGAAGAAAGTGGTTTCTCCTGTATTGGTAAATGATGAAAAGAGCACTATCTACCATATTGATTTCAGTTTTGACAAGTTACGTCTGGGAGGTTCTGCTTTTGCACAATCATTGAACAAAGTAGGTGACGATGTACCGACTGTACAAAATCCTGAATATTTCCGCGACGCATTCCTGGCTGTACAAGAATTAGTAAATAAAGGTCTGATTATGGCCGGTCACGATATTTCTGCCGGTGGTCTTATTACTACACTGCTTGAAATGTGCTTCTCGAATATGGAAGGTGGTATGGAAATCAGCCTGAACAAGATTAAGGAAGATGACATTATCAAGATATTGTTCGCCGAAAATCCGGGTATTGTTATCCAGGTAAAAGATAAGCACAAAGAAGAAGTGAAAAAGATCTTGGAAGACGCAGGCATAGGCTACGTAAAATTAGGTAAACCGACTGAAGAACGGCATATCCTGGTAGAAAAGGGAGATGCGACTTACCAGTTCGGCATAGACTATCTGCGCGATGTATGGTATTCTACCTCTTACTTGCTAGACCGCAAGCAGAGCATGAACGGCTGCGCCAAAAAACGTTTCGAGAACTACAAGAAACAACCTTTGGAATTTGTATTCGACAAATCATTCACCGGCAAACTTTCACAATTCGGCCTTAACCCCGACCGTCGTACTCCGACAGGTATCAAAGCGGCTATTATCCGTGAAAAAGGAACCAATGGCGAACGCGAAATGGCCTACATGCTCTATTTGGCAGGATTTGATGTGAAGGATGTAACAATGACCGATCTGGTCAGCGGACGTGAGACATTAGAGGACATCAATTTCATCGTATTCTGCGGTGGGTTCTCTAATTCGGACGTTTTAGGTTCTGCCAAAGGATGGGCCGGAGCTTTCTTGTTCAATCCCAAAGCCAAAGCTGCATTGGATAACTTCTATGCACGCAAAGATACATTGTCATTGGGCGTATGTAACGGATGCCAGCTGATGATAGAATTAAACCTGATTAACCCAGACTTCACCAAGAAAGCGAAAATGCTGCACAATGATTCACATAAATTCGAATCCAAGTTTGTAGGTGTTACTGTTCCTATGAATAGAAGCGTCATGTTCGGTTCGTTAAGCGGAAGCAAGCTTGGCATCTGGGTAGCCCATGGAGAAGGTAAATTCTCATTGCCATATCATGAAGATAAATACAATGTTGTATTGAAATACTCATACGATGAGTATCCCGGCAATCCGAACGGTTCAGATTACAGCGTAGCCGGTCTGGCCAGTCCTGACGGTCGCCATTTGGCCATGATGCCTCATCTGGAACGCTCTTGTTTCCCATGGCAAAATGCTTATTATCCGGCTGATAGAATAAAGAACGATCAGATTACTCCATGGATGGAAGCATTTGTCAATGCTAGAAAATGGATTGAGATGAACAAAAAATAAAAACGATTTGTTATATTTACTAAAAAAGCGGTGAGTCATACTGATTACCGCTTTTTTTGTATATAACAGATTTTGATATGTTAAGGGAAATTACGAACTTTGTAAGGATTTTGCCTCCTAATAATATGAGAAGAATTCTTTTACTTATATGCCTTTTTGTTATTTTGGTAACACCTGCCGTTGCTCAACTATACCAGTATCTGGATACTCAGAATGGTTTGAGCAGCCGTAGAGTTTTATCTATACGAAAAGATAAAAAGGGCTATATGTGGTTTCTCACTCACGAAGGAATAGACAGGTACAACGGAAAACAATACACACACTATAGCTTAACAGCCAACGGAAAACTATTGAACTTTTTTCCTAACTTGAACACTTTGCAAACAGATACGGCAGGAGTGGTTTGGGAGATAGGAAAAACCGGTCATCTATTCAGGTACAATTCCTTACAAGATAAATTTGAACTAGTTTGCGATTTTGCCAGTAAGGACAAAAGCAACAGCGGACTGCCGCTCACCGCTTCATTTCTTGACTCCAAAGACAATAATATATTGCTTTGCACTAAAAACAAACAATATCTTTTCGACATAGATACCCATGAACTTATTCAACTGGAAAGTCCTATCAAAGAAGAAATCACATATATTGCAAAATCTACGAACAACCAATATTTTCTGGCATCCAGCCACAAGATTTACTGTGCAAAACTGAATCATGGCCGATTAGAAACAATCAAGCATCCGGAACTGGATAATTTTCATATAGTGAACTACATCTATTTTCATCCGGAAACCCAAATGCTAGTAATAGGTACCTTGCTGGATGGTATTTATCTATACAATATCCATAGCCGCCAACTGATTGATGTACACAACGGACTACAAGACATTAATGTCAACTCTATCATAGCAAGTAAAGAAAATGAAAACGAGGTGCTAATAGCAACTAATGGCGCAGGCGTATATAAATTAAACTTGGGCACTTACGAATTGACAAATTTTCTAAATGCCGACCACAACCATTCCAATAAAATGAACGGTAATATCATTAATGATATCTATATTGATGATGATCAAAAATTATGGATGGCAGTCTATCCTATAGGAATTACTGTGTATTCCGAGAAATATCCCGGATATAAATGGATACAGCACTCTTACGACAATCCCAACTCACTGATAGATAACCAAGTGAACTATATATTGGAAGATTCTGAAGGAGATATTTGGTATGCGACCAATAATGGCGTATGTTGCTACCGTCCTTCCACCAAACAATGGACGAATTTATTATCAACTTATCAGCATGACACACCTAATCAAAATCATGTATTTATCTCTATATGTGAATCCCGGCCAGGAATTATTTTAGTAGGAGGATATATGTCGGGAATGTACAAAATAGATAAGAAAAACATGACCACACAATATTTTATTCCCCAGACATTAAATGATGACACCATAAAACCGGATAAATATATTCGTTGTATTTATAAGGATTGGGATAATCTGATTTGGGCCGGAGGATATTACAATTTAAAAAGTTATGATATGGATACAAAGGAAATGCATTGTTATAAAATGGATTTCCCTATCACCTATATCACCAATAAGGACGCCCACAATTTATGGATAGGAACTATCAATGGATTGTATCAGTTCAATAAGGTCAATCAAGAGCTCAAAGCGGTGAATCTAGACTCCGAACTAGGCTGCATAAATACTATTTATCAAAGTAAAAAGAACATCACTTTCATTGGTACACATGGTTCCGGTATATGGATTTACAACAATTATACAGAAAAAGTAACTAATTACCATGTCAATAATTCAGCTCTGATATCTAATAATATTCATTGCATACTGTCTGCTCTGGAAGACGATTTGATCATTAGTACAGAAAAAGGGTTGACCCGTTTCAAAACAAAAGAAAAAATATTCTCTAACTGGACAAAAGAACAAGGGTTGATGTCTACCAGCTTTAACCAAGCTGCCGGAGTACATACACGCGATAAAAAATTTATTTTCGGATGTGGAGACGGAGCCATTGAACTGGCAGATACCGTCACGCTGCCTCATCAATTCAAATCCAAAATGGTATTTGATAATTTCCGACTGCTCTATCAGAAAGTAATGCCCGGTGAAAAAGGTTCCCCTTTAAAAGAAGAAATTGATGATACCCGGCATATCATACTGAATTACGACCAGAATATTTTTTCATTGGATGTGTCTTCCATCAATTATGATAATCCCTCCAACATCGTCTATTCCTGGAAACTGGAAGGGTTTTATGATGAATGGACTTCACTCACGAACGATAACCGCATACGTTACACTAATATCGGTCCCGGTAAGTATAAATTAAGAGTGAGAGCCATCCTGATGGATGATCACCATTTGCTAGAAGAACGTTCACTTTTCATAACCGTAACCCCACCTTGGTGGGCTACTTTTTGGGCAGGCATTCTTTATCTGATCATTTTTATACTGGTCGGAGTAATTGTCTTACGTTATTTGTGGCTTAGGAAAGACAGAAACAATTCAAAAGAAAAAATCCGGTTCTTTATCAACACGGCGCATGATATACGTACACCGCTGACTTTGATAAAAGCTCCTTTGGGAGAGATTCTTAAAAACGAAAACCTGTCCGAACAGGGAAGAATCAATATCAACCTAGCTATACAAAATACAGACAATCTGTCTGAGTTAGCCAGTAATCTGATTAATTTTGAAAAAGAGGAACTGTATACCTCCACTGTATATGTATCCCGATACGAATTGAACAACTATATCAAAAACTATTTGGAACAGTTCAATTTATATGCCCGCAAAAGACAGATAAATATCATATTTGAAACTAATTTCGAAAGCCAGGAAGTATGGCTGGACAGAAACAAGATGGATTCCATTATCCGTAACCTGATGACAAATGCCTTGAAATATACCTGTCAGGGGGGCAATGTCACTGTGCAAACTCAGAAAAATAAAAGTCATTGGTTCATCACTATTACAGATACAGGAATCGGGATCCCCGCCAATGAACAAAAGAAAATGTTCAAAAGCCTATTCAGAGGGAATAATGCCATCAATCTGCAAATCACAGGAAGCGGCATCGGCATGCTGCTTACCTACAAACTGATAAAAAGCCATGCCGGCAAAATATCAATGAGCAGTATAGAGAATGTAGGAACTACCTTCAAACTGGCATTCCCTATCAAAAGTCGGAAATACAACTACCGTATATTCAAAAAAGCTGATGTAATTGACCCGCTGCCTGTCATCGAAGGCAATCCGGAAGAACTGGTGAAAGAGATCAAAAACAAGCCGGTCAAAACACATGCCGCTTCCATTCTGATAGTGGAAGATAATATGGAATTGCGTACTTTCCTATTGCATACACTATCGGAAGATTATCATGTGTCTGATGTAGGAAACGGGCAAGAAGCACTGGATTTTATCAAAGAGCGACAACCTGATCTGATACTGTCGGATGTAATGATGCCTATCATGAATGGAGACAAAATGTGCAATATATTGAAAAGTAATATTGAAACCAGTCATATACCTATCATATTGCTGACCGCATTGAACGATAAAGAAAGTATTATCAAAGGCTTACAGACCAAAGCCGATAAATACATAGTCAAACCATTTGACATGGAAGTACTGAAAGCAAACATAACCAACGTTCTGGCGAACAGGGAAATCATGAAAAAGCGTTTCTCACAATTCAAATTCAATGCAGACGAGGTATCAGATGATCCGACGGTCAGTTTGGAACAGGAATTTCTTTTAAAAGCTACCGACATCATAAAAAGTAGTATAAACAAAGAAATGAACGTAGAAAACCTATGTGATGCAATGAATATGAGCCGGAGTAGTTTATACAATAAAATAAAGGCCTTAACCAATGATTCGCCCAGTGACTTTATACGTAAAGTACGTATGAACGAAGCTAGCATTTTATTGAAAAGCAAACGTTATACCGTATCCGAAGTTTCGGATATGATGGGATTCAGTGATCCCAAATATTTTACGGATACATTTAAGAAATACTACGGAGTTCCACCAAGCACTTATATGAAACAAAATTAAAAAAATGAATTTCTATTTACAATCATTTCTTATCTTCCTAAAAATAGGACTATTTACTATTGGCGGAGGATATGCTATGGTTCCCCTAATTCAAGATGAAATAGTGGACAAACGAAAATGGATTGACAAAGAGGATTTTATTGATTTATTAGCCCTCACTCAGTCTGTACCCGGAATATTTGCTGTAAATATTGCCATATTTATCGGATATAAATTGCGTAAATTCCGTGGAGCATTGGCAATGGCTTTAGGCACAATACTCCCCTCTTTCTTTATCATATTGGCAATTGCCTTGTTCTTTCAACAGTTCAAACAATACCCAATTGTAGAGAATATATTCAAGGGAATTCGCCCGGCGGTAGTAGCCCTTATTGCAGCTCCCACTTTCTCCATGGCAAAATCCGCCAAGATAAACCGTTACACTGTCTGGATACCAATAGTATCCGCATTGCTTATCTGGGTATTGGACGTGTCTCCAGTCTACATTATCATAATAGCGGGCGTGGGAGGTTTTATATATGGCAAGTACAAACATAAATATTCATCCAAATGATTTTTCTATATTTATTCTACACATTCTGTAAAATAGGGCTCTTCGGTTTCGGAGGAGGCTATGCCATGTTGTCCATGATACAAGGAGAAGTAGTAACAAGATATAATTGGATCAGTGCCAGCGAATTTACAGATATCATCGCTATCAGCCAAATGACACCGGGTCCCATTGGCATCAACTCTGCTACTTATGTGGGATATACTGCGGTATTGAATGCAGGCTACAATGAAAGCTGGGCTATATTCGGTTCTTGCATAGCTACTTTTGCTGTAGTTTTTCCATCGTTCATATTAATGGTAATCATCAGCCGGTTCTTCTTGAAATACCAAAAGCATCCGGTTGTAGAAGCCGTATTCAGTGGATTGCGTCCAGCAGTGGTCGGATTGCTGGCATCAGCAGCATTGGTCTTGATGAACGCAGAAAACTTCAGTTCACCTAAAGAAGATATGTACTCGTTTATTATTAGCTGCCTCATTTTCCTAGTAGCCTTTGTAGGAACCAGGAAATATAAAATCAATCCTATACTAATGATTGTAGCTTGCGGAATAGCAGGGCTTATATTATATCAATAAAAAAGGTGAAGCTTATAGCTTCACCTTTTTTGCAACTGTTTTCGATTCATTATGCAGTCGGTCGAGTGCCGTCACCACATAACGATATTTTGTTTTCCCATTCTCATACGGCAATTTATAAAAATTATCGCGCGTAATAGCTACGATATGGGAAGGATCACTGATATCCACTTTCTCTTTTGCACCGAAGCGGTAAATCACATATTGAACAGCACGGTTCATTTCATCTTTGTACTTCGGGGCTGTCCAGAACAAAAGATACCCATCTGCTGTCCACACTGGTTTTACCTTACGCACTTTGTCAGGTGCTTCATTATCCATGAAATCGAATACCGGCGGTAAAGCAGGATATTTATGATATTCAGCAATCAAAGCATCGCGATATTTCCCCGCATTTTCCACCACTGCGCTGGCAGGCCACTGACAGCTTCCGCCAATTGTCTGATAAGCACGCTGCAATGCCATCTTGCGGGGAAGTTGGTTCATAGAGGGGTTTTGCGGATCAGCATTCTGTACTGTATTCATCACTGATTGCCCGATAAACAAAGGACGGTTCTCCGTATGCTTTGCCCACCATTTCACCAATGTTTCATAATCAGCTGCCGGAT
>OLCU01000345.1_pt1 | contig 10705 bp, 10 predicted proteins | sample 1607601 | NCBI WGS metagenome assembly OLCU01 (sample SAMN02674606, study PRJEB24791) | human gut metagenome, SKBSTL068 | isolation source: stool | host: Homo sapiens | place: USA | reverse complement strand
TCAAACCTGTAACCTTCTGATCCGTAGTCAGATGCTCTATTCAATTAAGCTACGGTGCCGAATTGCGAATGCAAATGTAGGGCAATGTTGATTAACAGATAGTTACAGTAGTGAATTTTGTCGATGATTTTCTCTTTTTCGTGCTGTTGTTCGGCGCGGTTTAAACATTGGTTTAAACATTTCGGGTAATTCGTTTATCCCAAAGTTGGGTTAATAAATTGAGTGAATTAGTTGATAATTTGATAAATAGAAAAAGTGACAAACTATGTCGAAAGGGTAATTATATAGCCCCTCGTTTTTAGTCTGTCACTTGTCGTTGTCAAAGGAAAACGCCGCATTTTTTCGGCCCTCTCTCCTTAACCTTTATAGATACGATGCAATTCAACTCCACCGAATTATTTTACAAACTGCATCAGATAGTTTTCGCAAAATCCAGCTAACGGGAATTTCACTACCTCGTCCCGTCCGTCGGGCGTGGTGTATTGGAATAGGATTGTATCGGCTTTCACGTGGTAGTCAAACAAATTCACCTTTTCGCCCGTTCCCTCAATTTGTGCCTCGTTAGCCGTCATTGTGCCGATTATCCCGTCCATTTCGTTAAGTTCGCACTTTCATCCAAATATGTATTGTCGATTCTTTGTAAGGACAATTTCGACGGGCTTTGTAATGTCTGCCATATTAGGGGCAAACATGTAGATAAATGTTTCGGGAAATATTTCGTCTTTGGGTTTTCCTACAAGCAGGACTATTCCCTCTGTTTGGCTCCATTTAACCGCCTTTTGGATTATCTGCTTATCCTCTCATGCGTCGGTCTTTCATTCTGTTTTAGGTTGTTTGTATCTGTTCATTTTAGCTAAAATTTAATTGTTATTTATCTTTATAAAGATAAGATTATTAGTAAAATAAACAAAATAAGAAAGTGACAAACTCTGCAAAAGGGGCTTATAAATTAACCTTTTTACAAAGTCTGTCACTCTCTATTAAATAGAGAATTATTGGATCAGTTCCAGATCGTCGAAATCTGCGACTTGGGCACCATAAGTATAGAATCCCACCCCATTGGAAATCAAATCACGGTAACGTAACTCAAGAGCAAGCATCCCGTTTACGAAAAACTCTAATTTTTTGTAAGTGCTTTTAATGGAAAAATCAAATCGAGTGTCTTTCTTTTTCGTGACTTTCAGTAAGTTTTTTGCCGCGCCAACCAAATCGCCATCTCTATATTGGAGAAAATATGCTTGCTTATCATCAATTGCAAACAACATGAAATTTCTATCATCCAAATAGTCCAGAACGATGCCGACCATGTTGTTCTCATTGATTTTTTTAACATTTGCTTTGCATTTAATTTCAAAGTTTTTTTGAACATCAATGTTAGTAAAACAATGCGTCATGATTTCAGAAGCGTCCTTTACACCTCCAAGCAGGGAAAGCCCACCGCTTTTTTTGCCTTCAAGGTGCATGACACCTTCTTTAATAACGGCTTCCCCATCCTTACCTGAAATTTCAGTCCATCCCATCGAATTGGAATCGAACGTGTCTTTGAACGTCTGTGCATTTACCGTCAGCGTCCCCAGCGCAAAAAGCGCAACTAAAAGGTTTTTCATAAGTTTAAGTTGTTTGAAATGAATAAAAAAGTGGATTATTACAATTTACCCAAGCGGGCTTGAAATTCACTAATCATTGGTTCAAGATCTTTGACAATGCGGTCAATCTCTTGGAATGATTCATCCCTTTGTGATGCAATTAGAGGGGCAACTTCGGAAGATATTTTTATTTGGAAAGTCAGATCGCCACCAAGATTGCTTTCTTTGACGGAAACACGAGTGCGAATTTGTTTATCCGCTTCGGGAAACGACTTGTAAAGCCAAGGGGTTTGAATAAATCCCGATGCCATATCCGTCGTTTGAATTTCATCAAAATAGTTAAGAATCACTTGATGAATCATTTTCCATGCAAGTTCGGTATTGCGCTTTCCGTTTTCATCAACAGTATAAAGGTCTTTGGATATTTTAACGGAAAAATATTTATTGACAAGCCCCGATGCAACAGAAACATCAAAGAACGCATCACGACGCATTGTGTAAGAAACTGCTTTACGTTTGTCTGTTGCAAAAATTTTAGTTTCAAGAGTTACGTACCCTTCTCGTTCAAATTTGACAACAATAAAACCATCTTTCTTTTTGAGCGTTGCCGTCGTAATTCCATCCGCCGCATAATTTCCATCGACATAAATTTTGGCATCAGACGGAATAACCGTAATCTTCACCTCTTTTGCCGCCCAACAAACGGACACAGCAAATAGCGAACAGCATAGAAACAAGATTTTTTTCATAGTAAGATTATTTAAGTTGAACATAGTTGCCCCAATCTTACTATCCGCACCTCGATAGTGGATTATTATAAACAGAAAGCGTGGTGCTGAAAACTTATTTTAGTTGATGAGGTCGTAGGAAACCTTGTAGATAAAATAAGCAACAGTCCCACGCCGTATCCGTAAAGGATATGACGAAAGATTAGTCCGCTTATTCTCTCTACTCGATTAGAATTTCCTACGTTCCATCAACGAGAATAAACTTACACTTTCCGTGTTTGTTCGTATGTCCTACAAATGTAGGAAACAAATTTGGATCGTGCAATAACCAATCTCTTTTTCGGGACTGTTGCAATATCAAATTTCGTGTTAAAGTTTCAGAAAATCAATATTGATTTTCAATAATGTTTTATGTAAGTTGGGTTATTCTTCCCCGCAAATCTCGCGTATCACACTATCCATATGGATAGCCTGTCCGCTTGTCAGCCGTCCCCACCAACGACACCCTAATTCGTCAATGATGATTTCGCCCAGCTCTTTCAGGCGTTCGGCCAGCCACGGGGTAACCAACCACCACTCCAACACCTCGTCCCCATTAAAGGGATAGAGGTATTCCTCGTCGATTTTCCCCGCTCGGATTAATTCTTCGATAACCGTACTTTGTCCCCATAGAACATTCATGTCCGTAAGCCGTTTGGCTCTTTGTTGTGTTTCGTACATAGCGATTGCGTTTTATTTATCGCTTAATAGTCGTAATCCAACTATATAGAATATAACTGTCCTTATCTTGTTATCGGGTTTCGGGTATGGATAGGGGCGGCCTTGTTTTAGCGGGATTATAGTAAATCCGAAAGGCGAAAAATTCGTTTCCCATCCGAAAAGGGGGAGGGGTGGAAAACAGGGAGTGTCCGTAAGAGCGAAGGGGTTTCGGACGAAGTCCGGAACCCGCTTCGCGGGTCCGTCCTCGTCCTCTATCGGCGAATCAGTCTGTCCCGAACAATGGTAACACACGCTGTCGGTTTTCCCGCTATGCGTATCGGTGCGTCCTTAATCTCGTATCATTCGGCAAGGTCTGTCGCTTTGGCCTTTCGTTGCAGTCCCAGCGTGTCGAAAATCTCCTGCAAGCGTTCTTTGGCCTTACTCTTGGGAATCGGTGTCTGTTTCTGAAAGGCCGCATTTATCATCTTCACGATTTTATAATCGTCGCCGATTGGTAGGTTCTTTACCAATTCGCGGCGGATGTTCCCGACGTGGTATTTCAACGCCTGCACCCGTGCCACTCCCAACTGCTCGTAAGCCTGCTTTACCAACGGATGCCGATGCTCGATTATGGAACACGTTTCAGCGGGGCTGTCGAGGACGAAAAACAGTTGCGTCGTTTTCAGTCGGTGGTATTCGTCGAACAACTCCTGAAATGTCGTCCGTGCCGAGGGGTTGGCCGTCAGGCGCTCGATCACCTTGCTGTATGTCTGCACCGTTACTTTGTAGCCGTTCTGTTGCAGTTCGTCCGTAAGGTTTACATAGGTTGAGTAAATATGGTGGCTAATCTTGAAATTCACGATGTCCATATTGGCGAGGTTCTTCTCCACCACAAGGCGGTTATTCTCGATGCGCACATATTGTTCATTGATGTAGGGGATTTTCTTCAACAGTTTTTCGCGGCTCGGTTCGTCCACGGCGTTGATGTCGGATGCGAACTTTTCGGCTTCGGAGAGTGTCCGCGCGGTTGCCGCCACAAACTCGTCGAGCGTAACCTCGCGGCTGTATTTGGTCGTGGAATAGACGTGGATAATCTCGCCCTTGTATTTGGAATCCCGCAGGCGTCCGCATATCTGTGTAAAGAGTGTTGAAATATCCAACAGCGTATGCGCCTTGCGTCCGTCGCTGACGATGAACGTAACGCCTTTCTCGTCGTAGATGTCGCACCCCTCAAAACAAGTCGAGGTGTAAAAGTTGATTTTCTTTATAGGGTCGGAGGGCTGGCCTATCGGGTAAGCTTTGCCTAACTTGCGCTGGTTCTCCTGCCGACTTTCGCCGCTCGTCGAGCAAACCACCTTGACGGCTTCGGGTGCAAGTTTGAGCGTGTCGATAACCTTTGCGATGAACTCCACGCTGTTCACGAAGATATGCAGGTTGCAGGGCAGTTCGTCGCGCAGGACTTTGACACACTCCGAAACGATGTATTTGTCGGGCTTGTTGGTCTGCCGCGAACGTACTTTGACCTCCGTAAGGTCGGGTCAGTTTATTTCGCAGGTCGGCAGGTGTTGCAGTTCCTCCAAAATGTACTCCCGCTCGATTGGGGTAGCAGTCATATAAGTAACCCGTGCGAATTTGGCCGCCGTCGCAAGCAGTTCCTTAATGGCTCGGTAACGGAACGAATAGGAGTTGAACAGCACGTGCCATTCGTCCACAAGCAGGAACAGTTCTTTATAAGGGTCTATGCCGATGCTCTGTAAAGCCGAAACGACACGCGGCAGGGAATCGTAAGTCGTGGCGATCTTTAAGGGAGAATGGGTACGGGCGTATTGCGTAATATCCCACTCGGTAACATCTTCGTACACGCCCAGCACCTCTATATCGTCCGTGCGGTAAATGGTCTTGTTCTTCACCAATGCCACGTAAGGCATAGCGATAAGGGTGGGAATGGTGTTGCGGATAGCCAACTCGGTAGCCCCGCACCCCGTTTGTTTCTTGTTAAATAAGCAATTAACGGGAATCTCGGCCAGAAAGTCCGAAAGGAATTTTGCCCCTTTGGGAGCGTCAATGGTTCAATTCTTCATAAATAGTTCGTTTTTAGTAAAATGAAATCTGTTATTATTTTTAATCTTGTATTGTTATTATTAAAGAGAAAGTCGATTTCAGAATCAAAAAATATAGCACTCCGACACAAGAAAAAGAGGTGCTGAAAACACCTCCCGATTGTGGATGAACTCACGACATTCCGAGTTGCGGACTATCCCTTTCTCGTATTACAAAGATAACACCTTAATTTTTAGCAACAAAAGGTCATAATCATTTAATCCAAACTTTCTTATCGCTGCTTTATATGGCCTTATATGGCCGTTGTACGGGTATCGAAGTGTGTTCGGAGGGTAAACGAGTGCGCAAAAGTTCTTATTTAGCCTTATTTACACGGTTCATTGTTCTAAATATCTATTGAATGTATGCTAATAGCTGTAATTTAATGCAGAAACATTGCGTCGCTGTTTTAATTGTCTACAAAAGCACATATTTGGGGTATTAGTTCGTCGTGAAAACATATTCTTGCATCTAAAATAGGTGTAAAGATTGTGAAATTCAGAAAATAATTATTATCTTTAAAACGAAACAAAGGACATTCTAAGGAATGTTCGTAAGCACGTTCTTTGAAACGCTGGCCAATTATTTTCTTTTTACATGCATAAAACAAATTTTAAATCCGTCGCTGCCCAGACGCAAAATGAGGCTACTGCTGTCGGCTCAAAAAGCCCTAACGACACGGTGAAAACAACAAACTCTGTTGTTAAAAAGAGAAATATGTCGCCTTTTAACACTGTAATAAGCAAGGCAAACAAATTATTTCTCAAACAGGTGTTGAAAAACACCCAAATCAAACAGGAGTGTATAGTTTACTGTATTACTCCGAATTTGTACGCTGATGCTCCTCGTTTCTGGGAGGAGTATCGTATAGCGGTCGAGGCAATTCTCGATAGTAAAAGGTTTGAAAGGAATTGCATAGACGCAAAACTCAATCCTCAATATGTTGCAGAGCATCTCGTCTTGGAGGGGCGAGCAATGATTAGGCGAGTTTTGACAGGAGGGTTCGCCCCCTTAAAAGGGCGGGAGCGCCATTTTACTGCTCCGATTCTTAAAGCCAAATATTTTGCATCGGATGTTGTCTCGGCAGATGCAGAAAAAAAGAGCCCAGCTACGGGTAACCAAGTAGCTTAACATTTTTTATTCACCGCCAGCAATCGAAGAGCGAGGGGACTATCTTTTGACAGATAGTCCCCGTTTTCGTTCATAGCAAGTTCTGCATAGCAGCGTCAATCTGGCTGTTCTCAAATGAATCCAAATAGATTTGGGTAGTCGATAAATCGGAGTGTCCCAATGATTCGGATATGATTGCAATGTTCACTCCCGATCGTTTCAAGACCGTGGCGAACGTGTGCCGAGCCACATAGGTAGTCAGGTGTTCAATGCCGACCATTTGCCCGATTTTGCGTAACCAGCGATTCGTGTTCGTCAGTACCTTGTGCGTGCGGTCGTACCGTTGCTGTTCCGTCTTGTGAACACGGCGGTCGAGTATCGGAAAGATATAATCCTCGTCCGTCTGTCCCTCGTGCTGGTATTGGGCAATGATATTCCGCATTTCCTCGGTCAACAGGAAATTGATAGGCTTGCCCGTCTTTTTACGAACGTATTGCACACGCCCATCCCGAATGTTGCCGTATTTCAGCAGGGCGATGTCTGCAAAATTGATTCCCGCCCCAAAATAGCTGAACACGAAAATATCCCGAGCCAAGCGTTCAGAGGGATAACCTTTCGACAAATCGAGTGCAATTACCTTGCGTACATCCTCTTTTGTAATGGCTCGTTTCTTTGTTCGCGTATCGAATTTGCTGACCTTATAGGCATCGAAGGGGTAATAATCCCGCTTTACCAACTGCAATTCCACCGCCTTGTTAAACACGCTCCGCAACGTTCGGAATAGCTGGCTAATGGTCGTGTCGCCGCAACCGCTCGCCCGTAACCAATCCTCGTAACGACGCAACCACACGGAGTCCATATCGCTGAACGGGATTTGCAACCGCTGTCTCGTAAATTTCAGCAACGAGGTACGGGAGTACTTGTAAACGCTGGCGTTGCCGAGTTTACCGCCGCGTTTCATGTCCTCGATCAGTTTGTCGTACAATTCGACCACCGTACTGCAACGTACTTGGTTCCGAAAATGGGAAACGAGCGTTTCCGCCGTGTACTCGCGTTGCTGGGTAGTCATTTCGACGATCAGATCGTTGTATTCCGCTGTTTTTGCAGCTATCAGCCGTTCGATCTGCTCTTTGTTGGGGCAATTTCTTTTGGGCCTGCTCTTTTCGAAATCCCAAAACTTTTCGTACAGGGAAAATCCGAGTGCAACGTACTTGCGTTGTCGGTCTTTCGTAACTCGGAGCATCAAGGGAAATGTGCCGTCTTTGAGCGGCTTGGATTTGTAACAGACAACCTCTACGGTGGCTTTCATGTGTAAATCTCGGTTTACACACTGGTTTACACAAACGGAAAAAACGGGTAAACGGATTTTCGAACGCCCGCCAACGAAAAAACGACCTGCATTTCTGCAAGTCGTTCATTTTCAAGGAGTGGGAACATGCGGATTTGAACCGCAGACCTCCTGCTTGTCGAGCAGGCGCTCTAAACCAACTGAGCTATGCTCCCGTCATAAAAAAACCGCCTGCGTTACCGTAAGCGGTTGTTTTTCGGTTGTGGGAGCTGAGGGATTCGAACCCCCGACCCTCTGCTTGTAAGGCAGACGCTCTGAACCAGCTGAGCTAAGCTCCCATTAAAAATGGCTCGGGACTGCAAAGGTAATTCAATTTTCCGGATCGCCAAATTCCTGACCGGAATTTTTACCGGAAATTACCGCCGCATCTTGAAAGAACCTTACGCAACCCTCGCGCATCTGCGCCTGAACAAGGACTTGAACCTAGGACCCCATGATTAACAGTCATGTGCTCTAACCAACTGAGCTATTCAGGCTTCAAAACCGGTTTCCCCGTTTTCGTGGTGCAAATATAGGCAAAATATCGTTCCTGCAAAAAATTTTCGCTTTTTTTGTGAAAATAATTTTTCCTATATTTGTACCATATGAACATATCAGGCACCATTACCGGCTTACCTGCCGGCGTCGCAAAGAAAAAGAACGGCGCCAAAATCCCAGTTAATATGTTCATGCAAAGAATTTTACCCCCCCCCGATACTTTCTACGCCGACATTCCCGCATAGACGATAACCGGGGGCGTAAGCCTTCGACCCGGGTATCCATCGGACAACCGCTTTTCGCGGAACGCCATCCGTGTGCGCACAGTCCTCCTGCGAAGGTTACGCCGTGCTTATCAGGGCATGCACTTCACCATCGTAACAAATGCAACAAAAACCGCTCCGGACTAAAATCCGGACACGAACAACCTATGACTACTCAAATCAAAACAATGAAATCAATACGCCTATTTCCGCTGCTTTCGATTCTTCTGATCGCCCTGTCCGCAGGCTGTTCGAACGATACGGATTCTCCACGTAAAGACGACGAGCCCGCGGCACCCGCTTTCGACCTCTCCGTCCGCAATATCACCCGGACCTCCGCCAGCATCACCATCAAACCCCAGGACAAGCAGATGAGCTACATCTCCTTCGTCGCACAACAGGAGTTCCTGGACGAAAACGGCCTGGATACGGACGAAGCCCTGTTCGACTACGACATGGAGCAGATCGCGAATTATATATACTACAACTCCGGCAGCAATCTGTCGGACTTCCTGCTGACGGGCGACCTGATCGACTGGGCATACACCGACGCAACCGGCAGCACCGATTACGTCGCGTATGTTTACGGGATCGATCCCCTGACCGAAGAGCGGCTAACGGATATTTGCTACTGCGAGTTCCGCACGTCTGACCTGGAAATGGTCGAGGCCTCTTTCGGCGTCGAAGCCAAGGCTTACGGGCCCATCGTGGAACTGACTATCACCCCCGAAGGCTATCACGGCCCCTATTACTTCACCCTGATCGAAGCGTCGGCTCTCGAACCCGAAGCGTTGCTTTTCGACGTCTGCCACGACCATTTCGCCGGTGTCGTCTCGTATTATCAGAATACGTGTTACTATACGCTGGATGATGTGTTACAAAGTGTTTGCAGCCGCGGTACGGCTCGGTTCCGGTTGGAGCTGAAACCCGAAACCGACTATATCGCATGCGCCTACGCCGTCAATGACCAGGCCGAGGTCTGCTCGGAACCCTCTACCGCCGAAGTGACCACCGGAACGGTGGTCGCCTCGGACAACGAAATCGCCATAGTCGTTTCCAACATCACGGCGACATCGGCCCGCATCACGATCAAACCCTCCAACGAGGACACGTATGCGGCGGGGGTCGTCAAATCATCCGCAATCGAAGGCATGACGGACGAACAGATCATGGAATACCTGACCGCCGCCAACCCCTCCACGCTCACCGGTCCATTCTGGCAAGAGCTGCAACTGGAATCGCAGACGGAATATACCGTGTATGCTTTCGGATATTTGGCCGGCACGGTCACGACGGAGCTGTTCCGCAACGATTTCAAGACGCTTGTCGCAGAAGAAGGCACCGCGACGTTCCGTCTGGAATAAGCATATTACGACGTCGCCGAAGTAGCTGCATTGTATCCGGAGTGGGAGTCTTACCAAGAAAAATATGAGGTCATGCTGATCGCAACAGCGATCAGCGATTCGCCGGAATATTATTACACCATAAATGACCCGAGCATCTTTGAAGGCGCTTCCGACGACAATGTGCGGAACTGGTTGATGGAATTCGGCCTATCCTTTAAGTCCTCGGTCTTTTTCACCTGGTATGACGTCACCAAATTCGCGGGCGGGTTCGCCGTCGATGATAACGGCAACCGGGGCCCGCTGTGGAAGGACGAGATTCCATTTTCTAAGGAGGGGGTTTCCGATATGGGCAGCTTCGTAAATCCGCAGTCCCGATCCGTCCGATGCGCCGCCGAAACCGACGCCGCCGAAACCGTCCCCGAAATCCTATTCTTCGGCCAACCGGATGCCGGAGCGGGACAGAAGGCCCCGGCCTGCACCGGAGGAGCTCCCGTCGATCATCGACCGGCACCCGTCGAGCTGCCCGAAAAGCGGGAAACGCGCGCGAAGTCCCCGGGCATCCTCCAGCGGGGATGCGTCGGGAGATAGCCGTACTTTCCGATCCGCACAGGCCGATTCCGCAAGGGGATCGGCCTTTTTGTCCGACAGAAAAGAGAACATTTGCGCCCGGGAAAAGCGCTGTTTACGTGTAAAAAATATACCTTTGTGTGTCCTTAAGGGGCATAAACATGAAAAAGACGCGAAACCATCTGTTCTTATGGCTGCTGCTTGCGGCGCTGCCTCTGCCCGGTCAGGGGCAGGAGCGGGAGACGCTCCGCTTCTCCCGGCCGGAATGGAACTTCGGCGACATCCGGGAGGATGAGGGCAAGGTGACGCACACCTTCGTCGGCCGCAACGAGGGCGACGAACCGCTGGTCATCGTGGAGGTGACGGCCACCTGCGGCTGTACGGTGCCCTCATTCTCGCGCAAACCCGTCCTGCCGGGCGAAGAGACGCCCATCACCGTCACGTTCGACCCCCGCAACCGGCCGGGGAGCTTCTCCAAAGA
>OLCU01000334.1_pt1 | contig 10972 bp, 9 predicted proteins | sample 1607601 | NCBI WGS metagenome assembly OLCU01 (sample SAMN02674606, study PRJEB24791) | human gut metagenome, SKBSTL068 | isolation source: stool | host: Homo sapiens | place: USA | reverse complement strand
GGCGGCCAGCACATCAACAAGACTTCTTCCGCTGTGCGTCTGATCCACAAGCCCACCGGCGTCGTGGTCAGCTGCCAGACTCAGCGCAGCCAGTTCCAGAACCGTGACTACGCCATGGAAATGCTGAAGGCAAAGCTGTATCAGATCGCAAAGCAGCAGCACATGGATAAGATCGACGACATCAAGGGCGTCCAGAACGAGATCGCATGGGGCCACCAGATCCGCTCCTACGTCTTTATGCCCTACACCATGGTCAAGGACCACCGCACCAACTACGAGACCGGCAACGTGGACGCTGTCATGGACGGCGACCTCGACGGCTTCATCTTCGCCTACCTCAAGGCCGCCAGCCGTGGGGAGCTGCAGGATGCATAAGGTCTAAGGACTGGATAAAACAGAAGCACCCATCCTTTCCCGTGAAACGGGAGGGTGGGTGCTTTTTTGCTGCCTTACGGGATGCAAAGGCTCTCCCTTTGGGAGAGCTGGCGCGGAGCGCCTGAGAGGGTAAGGACGCTGCCGATGAAGCGCAGGCGCAGCGATAGTATCGCTCTGACAAAGGGCCTGCTTATCGCTGCATGGCGGCACTCGGGAGGTGGGCTTGCCCTCTCCGTCTGCTTCGCAGCCACCTCTCCCAAGGGGAGAGGCTTTCGCTCGCGGTAAAGTTTCGGGTCTTTATTCTAAATCCCCCAGTATCCCCGGCCAGAGGGCCTGCTCCTGCCGCATGGCGACGAAGCAGCAGTCGAGGTACATTTTATTCACCGCCGCGACGATGGTGCCCCGCAGCAGCCGCTTTTCGTCGTCGGCGTCGGGGTCGAGGTCGCGGATGGAGGAGCTGGCCCCGAAGATGAAGGGCAGGCAGTTCTCCACCTCGTCGCAGAAGGAGTCGTAGGCCTCGGCGGCGGTGCAGCGGGCGCGCTGCATCCGGAACAGCATCTCGATGTTTTCCAGCGAGAGGACGTTCTTGGACAGCACGATGTAGAGGAGAGCGGCCAGCTGCTCGCGGGAATACTTCTTTTTGACGGGGTGGGAGATGACTCCTTTCTTGACATAATTGCTCACCATCGAGGGGGTAAGCTCCACCCCGGGGAAGCCCCGGAAGCAGCTGTTGACCAGCTGTACGGTCTGGTCGAGATAGAGGCCCACGGCGGGCAGCTCCCGATAGCGCGGGAGGCTGAAGCCGGCGGCGCAGGCCGTGACACGTCGTTTCATTTCCTGATCCATGCTGGTAGTATAGCGCATTTTCACCTCCGGGTCAACCGTTTATGAAGGACTTGTAAAGAATTTTGCAAATCACTTGACAGGGTTTTGAAAAACTGATATAGTGGACTCATCGAACGTAAAAAATGCGGCGGGCATCCGCCGGAATGGAGATAGATGAGATGAAACGAATCGTTGTGGACTCTTCTGCCAGCCTGTATCAGCTGGACGGTGTAGATTTTGCCGCCGTCCCCCTCAAGATCGTGACCGACGAGCGGGAATATCTCGACGATGGCACGCTGGACGCCGTGGAGATGGCGACCACCCTGCGGACCTACAAGGGCAAGACCAGTACCTCCTGCCCCAACATCAGCGACTGGCTGGGGGCCTACGAGGGCGCGGACGAGGTCTACGCCATCACCATCACCGGCACCCTGTCGGGCAGCTGCAACGCCGCCCAGCTGGCCGCCGAGGAGTATCAGGCCGAGCACCCGGAGGCAAAGGTCTTTGTGCTGGACAGCCTCTCCGCAGGGCCGGAGCTGGTGCTGCTGGCCGAGCACATCCGCGACCTGCTGGCCGAGGGGATGGCGTTTGACGACGTCTGCGAGGAGATGCTGCGCTACCGCCGCCACACCCACCTGCTCTTCTCGCTGGAATCGCTGGCGAATCTGGCCCGCAATGGCCGGGTGAAGCCCGCCGTGGCCGCTGTGGCGCGGATGCTCAACATCCGGGTCATCGGCAAGGCCAGCGATGTGGGCGAGCTGGACGTTTTGTGCAAGACCCGGGGCGAGCACGGCGCACTGGAGCGCCTCGTGCTGGAGCTGAAGGGCCACGGCTACGCCCACGGCAAGGTGGTCATCGCCCACTGCGGCAACCCCGCCGCCGCCGAGCGTCTGATGCATATGGTAAAGGCGGTCTTTGAGGGGGCGCAGGTGCGCGTGACCGAGTGCGGCGGCCTGTGCAGCTACTACGCCGAGCTGGGCGGTCTCATGGTGGGCTTCGAGGACGCAGACGCCTGATATAAAGCCTCTCCCTATGGGAGAGGTGGCATCGCGCAAGCGATGACGGAGAGGGCAAGCCCGTCTCCCGAGAGCCGCCGCGCAGCGATAAGCAGGCCCTCCGTCAGAGCGATACTATCGCCGCGCTTATGATTCTCCGTCAGCATCCTTGCCCTCTCAGGCGCTTCGCGCTAGCTCTCCCAGAGGGAGAGCCACTGGCGTGCCGGTCAGCTCTGTAAACTTTCCGCGCAGCGCTTGACTTTTGCGGGGAATCGCATATAATAAAAACAGAAAGTGTAAAGATAGTCCATTGGCTTCACCCCCAATGGAAAAGCCCCCTCGGAGCTGCAACTCCAAGGGGGCTTTCCTTTTTAGGCTTTGCGGTTCTCGTCGTACTTGTCAAGCCATTTGCAAATGAAGTGAGACACAACATCTGCTGCGACAGATACTAAAAGTGTAATAAGATAGTCCATTGTTTCACCCCCTCCCGTAAAGGATTACGGGGTGAACCGCAAGACCAGTATAGCACACTTTTCGACGAAAAGGAACACAAACGAACCCCTCATCCCCACTTTTCCGTGCAAAAAAGCGCAGAAAGCTTCCCTTGACGGCACAACCTTTCGTGGTTATAATTGGAGCAACGAAACAACACGAAAGGAGCAATTCTATGCAGGAAAAAAAGACCGAGCGCGCCCCGGGCAGCTACGAGGACTTCGTGGCCTACCTCGGCACGGTGCGCACCGAGGAGGAGCTGTTCTCCCCGCTGACCTACTGGTTCGTGGGGCAGAACTGCCCCGAGGACGTCTGCTTCCGCCCCCAGCTGGTGGAGGCGCGGGCCAAGGAGCTGGGCTTCTGGCAGGGCCTCACCTTCAAAGTCGAGCACTGGATGACCACGAGCCGGGCCGAGGCGGAGGCCGCGGGCCGCGAGGCGTTCCAGAGCCGCATCGGCGAGGACTACGCCGCCTACCGCGAAAAGGCCGAGGCCGCCCGGGAGCGGGCGCGCCGCCGCCGCCTCTCTTCGCCCTTCCTCTACATCCCAAAGTGCCTCGACGACATCCCCGTCCGGGACGTGAGCTGGCTGGTGGAGGGGCTGCTGCCGCAGGGCGAGGTGTCCCTGCTGGGGGCCGACGGCGGCACCGGAAAGGGCATCTGGCAGGCCCAGCTGGTGGCCTACGTCACGGCGGGAAAGACCTCCGGCTTCTTCCCCCAGCCCCCCGGACAGACCGGCCGGGTGCTCATCTTCGCCGGGGAGGACGACCCCTCCAAGGTGCTCAAAGCCCGCCTGATGGCGGCGGGGGCCGACATGAGCCGGGTGATGGTGCAGACCAGCGACGCCTACTTCTCCCGCACCGGCAACCCCCTGTGCATCCCGGACAAGAGCTTCGCCAAGTACATCGAGAGCGCCGCCCCCGCCCTCGTCCTCATCGACCCGCTCCAGAGCTTTCTGCCTGCGGGGGTGGAGATGGTCAGCCGCAACCAGATGCGGGCCGCCCTGCTGCCCCTCAAGGCCCTCTGCGCGCGGCTGGGCTGCGCAGCCCTCATCGCCATGCACACCAACAAGCGCTCCAACGTCTCGGGCCGCGCCCGCCTCGCCGACAGCTCGGACATCTGGGACATCGCCCGCAGCGTCCTCATGATGGGCCGGGACAAGAACAGCGGCCAGCTCTACCTCAGCCACGAGAAGAGCAGCTACGCCGCCCCGGCCCGCACGGCCCTGCTCCACATCGAGCAGACGCAGGTGGAGGGCGTGACCACGGCGGTGGCCGTCTTTGACAGCCGCACCGACAAGAAGGACGCCGACTTCGTGGAGGAGCGCCGCGTCCGCGTCGCCCAGACCAAGGCCGACGCCGCCCAGGCCATCCTCGACGTGCTGGCCGAGGCAAAGCTGGGCAGTATGCCCAACACCCAGCTCCGGGCCGAGGTGGTTAAGGAGACGGGGTGCAGCGAGAAGACATACAATCGTGCTTATGGTGAGCTGGTGAAGAGCGGCGAAGTGGTCAAACGAGTCATCCGACAAAAGGATGGAACGAACTCGTGGTATTCTTTCTCATCATACTGTAGTAAATTAGATGACCAAGTTCCAATATAATAACGTATATAAGTAATATTTTTGATGTTGGCCAATGTGGCCAAGTTGCTTTTGCTGACCAAATTCCAACTTGGTCTTTGGGCTTGAAGTTGGCCAGCATGACCAAGTTCGTTTTACGGCGTTGGTACGATGATATTTTGGAACTTGGCCAGATAACCTGCGTGGCTCGGGCCTCCCGTGCATGAACCCCCGCAGGGCGGGGCATACTGCTCCCAAAGAGATGAAAGGGAGCGTATCGCGTATGACACACAGACAACAAGCCCTCCTGAGCTGGGCCGCTGCGGCGGCTGTGCTGCTGGCTGGCTGCCGCGGGGGCAGCCGCCCGGGGAGCATGAGCGGCTCGTCCGGCTCCACCGGCAGCGCCGTCACCACCCAGACCTCCGGCTGGCAGACCGGCCTCGGCGTCCTCACCGAGACCTCGGACGAGGGCCGCACCGGCACCATCCACACCATCGCCGCCGCCGTCCTGCTGGACGGGGAGGGGAAGGTGGCCGACGTGATGCTGGACGAGCTGGAGGTGGAGCTGTCCGCCGACGGCAAGGGGGCCGTCACCATGCCCACCGACTACCGCACCAAGCGCCAGAAAGGGGACGACTACCCGTTGGCGGCGGCGTCCTCCCTGAAAAAGGGCTGGGCCGAGCAGGCCGACGCCTTCGCCGACTACCTCACCGGCCTGACGCCCCAGCAGGCCGCCCGGCTGGAAACGGACAAGGACGGCAGAGCCGCCGACCCCGACCTGCTCTCCGGCTGCACCATCCGGGTGGACAAGTACCGGGACGCCGTGGCGAAGGCCTGCGCCAGCGCCGCCCCCCTCGGCGGGGCCAAGGGCGACCGGGTGAGCCTCGGCGTGGCGGCGGAGAACGCCTCCTCGGACGTCACCGCCACCGACGATAAGGACCTGAACGCCGAGGTGGAGCTGACCTTTGCGGCCCTGACGCTGGACGCCGACGGCCGCATCACCAGCGCCATCGGCGACATGGCCGAGCCTGCCCTCACCGTGGCCGCCGACGGCGGCATCACCGCGCCGGAGGCCGTCCGCACCAAGCTGGAGCTGGGCGACGGCTACGGGATGCGGGGCGCCTCCGCCCTCGGCAAAGAGTGGTACGAGCACAGCGCGGGCTATTGCAGCTACCTCAAGGGCAAGACCGAGGCCGAGGCGGCGTCCATCCCCGCCGACGGCTCCGCCCCCGACCTCGCGGCCCTCTGCACCATCTCCATCGACGCCTTGCAGAAGGCCGTGGGGGATGCGTTTGAGAATGCGGGGCTGTGACAGAAAAAATCCCTCTCGACTTGACATCGGGAGGGAGAGTTGTTATACTAATAATAGAAAGGGCGCTGCGACAAGCGGTCAGCCCGGTTCAAGAGATTAGATTTTCAATGTGAAAACCGTCACCCTGCCCGGTGGCGGTTTTCGCGTTTTACTCTGATCGTAAAAACACATCCGAAAAGATGAAACGTCAAAGTAATCGGCATATGCCCACCCCCTTTGCGGAAGTGTGGCTGACCGCCTGCCGTTGTTTGCAGCGCCCGCTGTTCTTACGAGCAGCACCTATAGCATATCATAAACTTCGACAAATAGCAAGGAAACACCTGTGTTTCTTCCCTGAAATCTGCAAAAAGCGAGAAGGGAAAGAGCGAGGGTGTTTTTTTGTACAAATACAGCAAAACCCCTGCCGGAACGGTGTGGTCGGCGGCCAAACCTGCGCGAAAGGGCCTGAAACCTGCGTGAATCGCACTTGCGGGGGGCGGCGGGGCAAGTTATAATAGAATTACCGAAACACACCGCACGAATGGAGGTAACGACCATGAAGCGAACGAAACTTTTGGCCCTCGCCCTCGCGGGCGTGATGGTGCTGGCCCTGCTCACCGGATGCTCCGGCGGAAAGGCGGAGGACAGGCGCATCGCGGAGAACGTCGCGGACATCATGAAGCGCAGTCACCCCAATGTGAAGGAGGTCTCCTACAGCGTCCCCGAGCTGAGCGGTGCGGTACGGTCTGCGTTCGCTCCGGGCTGGCTCAACGAGGCCGGGACAGGCCTCGAACGGGACGCCCTCACGCAGGATGGCCGGACGGTGGAAGATTTCCTGAAGGACAGCCTGAAGGCGTATGAAGAGCGCAGCACCGTGTACTTCTTCGCCTTCGACGCGACCGGAGAGAGCGGCTATGCCCAGTCGGAGCGGTTCGTGCAGGGGAAAGCCCCGTCGCTCCCGGTCTTTTATCAGGGGGTGTCGATTACGGCCTACACAAAGATGCGCGTCGGGGTCTGCCATAAGACCGTCGGGGAGAAAGACTACTGCTTGGTGGTGCTTGTGTTGGCCTGAGTGGGGAGCCATTGGCGTGCCGGTCAGGCCTACGCGGGACGAGCAAAGTCTGATTTTTTCGGAAACAGTAGTGCCCTGCTACAGAGGGCAGGCCCTTCCGGTCTGTAAACTTTCCGCGCACCGCTTGACTTTTGCGGGGAAGGGCGTATAATAAAGATAGCAAACGTATAAATTACCCATCGGGCAACACCAAAAGAAAAGACCCCCTCTCGGAGCGGCTATCTCCGAAAGGGGGTCCTTTTTTAGTGCTTGCGGCCCTTCAGCCATCCGTCAAGCCACTTGCAGATGTAGTAAGATGCTACATTCGCTGCGACAGACAGCACAAACGTATAAACGTATACCATCAGGCAACACCTCCCTTCCGAACAATGTCGGCGGGCAAGGCCGCAAGACCAGTATAACACACTTTTCGACGAAAAGGAACACAAACGAACCCCTCATCCCCACTTTTCCGTGCAAAAAAGCGCAGAAAGCTTCCCTTGACGGCACAACCTTTCGTGGTTATAATTGGAGCAACGAAACAACACGAAAGGAGCAATTCTATGCAGGAAAAAAAGACCGAGCGCGCCCCGGGCAGCTACGAGGACTTCGTGGCCTACCTCGGCACGGTGCGCACCGAGGAGGAGCTGTTCTCCCCGCTGACCTACTGGTTCGTGGGGCAGAACTGCCCCGAGGACGTCTGCTTCCGCCCCCAGCTGGTGGAGGCGCGGGCCAAGGAGCTGGGCTTCTGGCAGGGCCTCACCTTCAAAGTCGAGCACTGGATGACCACGAGCCGGGCCGAGGCGGAGGCCGCGGGCCGCGAGGCGTTCCAGAGCCGCATCGGCGAGGACTACGCCGCCTACCGCGAAAAGGCCGAGGCCGCCCGGGAGCGGGCGCGCCGCCGCCGCCTCTCTTCGCCCTTCCTCTACATCCCAAAGTGCCTCGACGACATCCCCGTCCGGGACGTGAGCTGGCTGGTGGAGGGGCTGCTGCCGCAGGGCGAGGTGTCCCTGCTGGGGGCCGACGGCGGCACCGGAAAGGGCATCTGGCAGGCCCAGCTGGTGGCCTACGTCACGGCGGGAAAGACCTCCGGCTTCTTCCCCCAGCCCCCCGGACAGACCGGCCGGGTGCTCATCTTCGCCGGGGAGGACGACCCCTCCAAGGTGCTCAAAGCCCGCCTGATGGCGGCGGGGGCCGACATGAGCCGGGTGATGGTGCAGACCAGCGACGCCTACTTCTCCCGCACCGGCAACCCCCTGTGCATCCCGGACAAGAGCTTCGCCAAGTACATCGAGAGCGCCGCCCCCGCCCTCGTCCTCATCGACCCGCTCCAGAGCTTTCTGCCTGCGGGGGTGGAGATGGTCAGCCGCAACCAGATGCGGGCCGCCCTGCTGCCCCTCAAGGCCCTCTGCGCGCGGCTGGGCTGCGCAGCCCTCATCGCCATGCACACCAACAAGCGCTCCAACGTCTCGGGCCGCGCCCGCCTCGCCGACAGCTCGGACATCTGGGACATCGCCCGCAGCGTCCTCATGATGGGCCGGGACAAGAACAGCGGCCAGCTCTACCTCAGCCACGAGAAGAGCAGCTACGCCGCCCCGGCCCGCACGGCCCTGCTCCACATCGAGCAGACGCAGGTGGAGGGCGTGACCACGGCGGTGGCCGTCTTTGACAGCCGCACCGACAAGAAGGACGCCGACTTCGTGGAGGAGCGCCGCGTCCGCGTCGCCCAGACCAAGGCCGACGCCGCCCAGGCCATCCTCGACGTGCTGGCCGAGGCAAAGCTGGGCAGTATGCCCAACACCCAGCTCCGGGCCGAGGTGGTTAAGGAGACGGGGTGCAGCGAGAAGACATACAATCGTGCTTATGGTGAGCTGGTGAAGAGCGGCGAAGTGGTCAAACGAGTCATCCGACAAAAGGATGGAACGAACTCGTGGTATTCTTTCTCATCATACTGTAGTAAATTAGATGACCAAGTTCCAATATAATAACGTATATAAGTAATATTTTTGATGTTGGCCAATGTGGCCAAGTTGCTTTTGCTGACCAAATTCCAACTTGGTCTTTGGGCTTGAAGTTGGCCAGCATGACCAAGTTCGTTTTACGGCGTTGGTACGATGATATTTTGGAACTTGGCCAGATAACCTGCGTGGCTCGGGCCTCCCGTGCATGAACCCCCGCAGGGCGGGGCATACTGCTCCCAAAGAGATGAAAGGGAGCGTATCGCGTATGACACACAGACAACAAGCCCTCCTGAGCTGGGCCGCTGCGGCGGCTGTGCTGCTGGCTGGCTGCCGCGGGGGCAGCCGCCCGGGGAGCATGAGCGGCTCGTCCGGCTCCACCGGCAGCGCCGTCACCACCCAGACCTCCGGCTGGCAGACCGGCCTCGGCGTCCTCACCGAGACCTCGGACGAGGGCCGCACCGGCACCATCCACACCATCGCCGCCGCCGTCCTGCTGGACGGGGAGGGGAAGGTGGCCGACGTGATGCTGGACGAGCTGGAGGTGGAGCTGTCCGCCGACGGCAAGGGGGCCGTCACCATGCCCACCGACTACCGCACCAAGCGCCAGAAAGGGGACGACTACCCGTTGGCGGCGGCGTCCTCCCTGAAAAAGGGCTGGGCCGAGCAGGCCGACGCCTTCGCCGACTACCTCACCGGCCTGACGCCCCAGCAGGCCGCCCGGCTGGAAACGGACAAGGACGGCAGAGCCGCCGACCCCGACCTGCTCTCCGGCTGCACCATCCGGGTGGACAAGTACCGGGACGCCGTGGCGAAGGCCTGCGCCAGCGCCGCCCCCCTCGGCGGGGCCAAGGGCGACCGGGTGAGCCTCGGCGTGGCGGCGGAGAACGCCTCCTCGGACGTCACCGCCACCGACGATAAGGACCTGAACGCCGAGGTGGAGCTGACCTTTGCGGCCCTGACGCTGGACGCCGACGGCCGCATCACCAGCGCCATCGGCGACATGGCCGAGCCTGCCCTCACCGTGGCCGCCGACGGCGGCATCACCGCGCCGGAGGCCGTCCGCACCAAGCTGGAGCTGGGCGACGGCTACGGGATGCGGGGCGCCTCCGCCCTCGGCAAAGAGTGGTACGAGCACAGCGCGGGCTATTGCAGCTACCTCAAGGGCAAGACCGAGGCCGAGGCGGCGTCCATCCCCGCCGACGGCTCCGCCCCCGACCTCGCGGCCCTCTGCACCATCTCCATCGACGCCTTGCAGAAGGCCGTGGGGGATGCGTTTGAGAATGCGGGGCTGTGACAGAAAAAATCCCTCTCGACTTGACATCGGGAGGGAGAGTTGTTATACTAATAATAGAAAGGGCGCTGCGACAAGCGGTCAGCCCGGTTCAAGAGATTAGATTTTCAATGTGAAAACCGTCACCCTGCCCGGTGGCGGTTTTCGCGTTTTACTCTGATCGTAAAAACACATCCGAAAAGATGAAACGTCAAAGTAATCGGCATATGCCCACCCCCTTTGCGGAAGTGTGGCTGACCGCCTGCCGTTGTTTGCAGCGCCCGCTGTTCTTACGAGCAGCACCTATAGCATATCATAAACTTCGACAAATAGCAAGGAAACACCTGTGTTTCTTCCCTGAAATCTGCAAAAAGCGAGAAGGGAAAGAGCGAGGGTGTTTTTTTGTACAAATACAGCAAAACCCCTGCCGGAACGGTGTGGTCGGCGGCCAAACCTGCGCGAAAGGGCCTGAAACCTGCGTGAATCGCACTTGCGGGGGGCGGCGGGGCAAGTTATAATAGAATTACCGAAACACACCGCACGAATGGAGGTAACGACCATGAAGCGAACGAAACTTTTAGCCCTTGCCCTCGCGGGCGTGATGGCGCTGGCCCTGCTCACCGGATGCTCGGACAGCAGCTCCAAAGCCAAGCAGGTGGAAGAGTGCTTCCGCTCCCTAATGAAACAACAAGGGGGTGACTATCAGAAGGACGAGACGCTGGACAAAAAGCTCGAGGTCATCGCACAGCAGTTCCTGCCGGACTGGCTGGATGATAGAAATGGTGGGCTGACCGAGGATGCACGCAACATCATTAGAGATGAATTGAGTGACTATGTGATTGCAGGCGGCGTTACACCTTGGGTCGGAGAAGTGAAGCCGGGCCAGAGTGCGCTGGCGCAGGCGGAGAGTATGAAGAAATGCAGGGGTCTAAAGTATGATGCTTCTTATGGGTCACAGCCTCTGTACGCCATAGCCTTTACAATGACGGGCGAGAAGAGTGACGGCCACCGCTATTACCTCGCACTGGTAATGGAAGCCACCGTCAAGACCCCGCAGAACTGACACAGGAGGAGAGAGACTACTGCTTGGTGGTGCTTGTGTTGGCCTGAGTGGGGGGATAAAGAGATCGGAAGAGCACACGTCTGAACTCCAGTCA
>OLCU01000320.1_pt1 | contig 11368 bp, 7 predicted proteins | sample 1607601 | NCBI WGS metagenome assembly OLCU01 (sample SAMN02674606, study PRJEB24791) | human gut metagenome, SKBSTL068 | isolation source: stool | host: Homo sapiens | place: USA | reverse complement strand
CTGATCCTGGGCGACAGCGGCATTGGCAAAAGCGAGCTTGCCATCGAGCTGGTCAAGCGCGGCCACCGCCTTGTGGCAGATGATGCGGTGGAGCTGCGCAAGGTGTCCAACCGTCAGATCATGGGTACTGCCCCGGAGAATATCCGCCACTTCATTGAGCTGCGCGGCATTGGCATCGTCAATGTGGCCCGTGTGTACGGCGTGGGCGCGGTCAAGCTGAGCGAAAGCCTTGACCTTGTGGTTCAGCTGGAAGCATGGGACCCCACTAAGAACTACCAGCGCACCGGTCTGGAAAACGAATACTACGACATTCTGGGCGTCAGCATTCCCAGCACCAGCATTCCGGTCTCACCGGGCCGCAATCTGGCTGTCGTGCTGGAAACTGCAGCCATCAACAATCGCCAGAAGAAGATGGGTTACAACGCAGCGCGTGAACTGCTGATCCGTCTGGGTCTGGACGATAAAATGGATTGATCCCACACCGCAAAAGGAGCAAGTTATCATGGAACGATTCAAGCAGAAACTGCAGGCAGCGGCGATCCCGTTCAGGGAGAATGAACCGCTTGCGGCGCACTGTACCTTTAAAATCGGAGGCCCGGCACAGCTGTTTGTCATGCCGGAAAACGAGCAGCAGCTCTGCAGTGCAGTTGCGCTTTGCAAAGAGCAGGCTGTCCGCTATTACCTGCTGGGCAACGGCAGCAACATCCTGTTTGAGGATGCGGGCTACCGGGGCGTGGTCGTGGATACCACGGCCCTGAAAATGGGAATCGGTTTTCTGGAAAACGTCAGCCATCCGGGTGCAGAGCCGGGGGCGGTCTACGATGCAGTCATCGCTGGCGCGGGCTTGAAGCTTTCTGCTCTGTGTAAGGCGGCGCTGGACAGCAGCCTGACCGGCCTGGAATTTGCTTATGGCATCCCCGGCACAGTGGGCGGTGCAGTTTATATGAATGCCGGTGCCTACGGCGGAGAGATGAAAGACGTGCTGGTCTCTGTGACGTATCTGACCAGAGAAGGCGAGATCGTGACAGAAGATGCCGCAAACCTCGACCTCTCCTACCGGCACAGCATCTTTGAGGAAAACGGCGGCTGCATCCTGAGCGCAAAGTTCCACCTGAAGCGTGGAGATTCGGCAGCCATCAAGGCCCGGATGGATGAGCTGATGCAGAAGCGCATCGACAAGCAGCCGCTGGATAAGCCCAGCGCCGGCAGCACCTTCAAGCGGCCGGTGGGAGCGTTTGCGGCTGCCCTCATCGACCAGTGCGGCCTGCGGGGCTATCGTCACGGCGGTGCTGCCGTCAGCGAGAAACACTGCGGCTTTGTGGTGAATCTGGGCGGCGCGACCTGCGCCGATGTGCTGGCCCTGTGCGATGAGGTGCGGGCAGTCGTAAAGGAAAAGACCGGGTACGACCTGGAAAAGGAAATTCGAGTGGTCAAGGCATAAGAGGGAAATAAGAGGGAAAATGGTATGGATCTTCTGATCGTCAGCGGGCTTTCCGGTGCGGGAAAATCGGTTGCGATGAACGCACTGGAGGATATCGGCTTTTTTTGTATCGACAATGTTCCGGCAGAGCTTCTGCCCAGCATCACGGCGTTCTCCAAGGCAGGTGACAACCAGCTCAAGCGGGTGGCGCTCTCCATGGATGTGCGCGGCTGCCACACCAGCGAGCAGATTGAACAGGCGCTGCACCAGCTGGATGAGCAGGGCATCGAGTACGAGATCTTATTCATCGATGCCCCGGACGATGTGCTGATGCGCCGTTACAGTGAGACCCGCCGCCGCCATCCCATCAGCATTGCCGAGGGAATCTCCACCCGGGAAGCGCTGGCAAAGGAACGACAGATCCTGCAGCCCTTCCGGGAACGGGCAGACTACACCATCAACACGGAGTTTCTCTCCACGGCCCAGAACAAGGAGCGCATTTGTAATCTGTTTGCGCCAGATGGAGGGGCAAAGGCAGCAATGCGGCTCACCGTGATGTCCTTCGGCTTCAAGTTCGGCATCCCAGAGGATGCGAACCTGGTGCTGGATGTCCGCTGCCTGCCCAACCCTTTCTATATTCCGGAGCTCAAGCATAAAACGGGGCTGGATGAGGAAGTGGTGGATTTTGTCATGGGTCACCCGGAGGCAAAGGAACTGCTGCGCCGGTACGAAAGTTTTCTGGAGTATGCGCTGCCCCTCTATGTCAAGGAGGGTAAAAGCCAGCTGACCATTGCAGTGGGCTGCACGGGCGGCAAGCACCGCTCGATCACCTTTGCGCGGAAGATCGCAGAATATTGCAAACAACTGGGCTATCAGACCGGCATTCAGCACCGTGATGCGGCGCGCTGACCCGGCAGAGCCCGTGAGAACAGAAATGAGAGTGACATGAGTTTTGCATCCCAGGCACGGGAAGAGATCGCACAGCGCAGTTTGCAGCTGCAAAAGGATTGCTGTGTGCGGGCGGCAGCCTATGGCATCGCCTGCTTTGCCAAATATTTTGATGCACGGGGCCTTGTGCTGCAGACTGAGCAGGAGCTGACCGCCCGTGTGGCCGAACAGCTGTTTGCCCGCTGCGGCGTGCAGGGCGCGGTGCTGGAAAAGCCCCGCCCCAGCGGTGTGGTGTATGAGTTCGGCATCCGGGAACCGGAGCAGGTGCGCCGGTTGCACGAGCTGTTCGGCACCACGGGCAGCGAGACGAGCTTGCAGATCGACCCGGGACTCATCCGGTGCCAGACCTGCGTGAGTGCCTATATCAGCACGGCGTTCCTGTGCGGCGGCACTGTGACGGACCCACAGAAGGAGTATAATCTGGAATTCCTGACCGGACGCACCAACCTTGCAAAGGATTTTGAGGCCCTGCTTGCTGAACATGAATTTGCGCCCCACCGTACCCGCCGCAACGGCGTAAACCTGATTTACGTCAAAAGCAGCGCCAGCGTGGAGCGCATCCTTGCGTTTATGGGAGCGGCGGAAGCTTCGGCCCGGATGAATGCCCAGAAGGCGGTCAAGCAGCTGCGCAACCAGATCAACCGTCAGACCAATTGTGATACCGCAAATCTGGGCAAAACGGCCCGGGCCAATGCCCAGACCACCCGTGCAATCCGTTTTTTGCAGGAGCAGGGTGCGCTGGAAACACTGCCCGAGGTCTTGCAGCAGGCCGCGGCCATTCGAATGGAAAATCCGGACTTGTCCCTGACAGCTCTGTGTGCCTGCTTTGACCCGCCCGTGAGCAAATCGGGGCTTTCGCACCGGATGAAGAAGCTGGAAGCGCTGGCAGAGAATCTGCGCAGAAGATTGGAAGAAAACGCGGAAAAGGAGGAAACGAAATGATCGAAGCCAGTGAGGGCAACAAGCAGGGAAGAGACTTCGTCCACCTCCATATCCATACAGAATACAGCCTGCTGGATGGTGCCTGCCGCATCGACCAGCTGATGGATCGGGTGAAGGAGTGCGGCCAGACTGCCATTGCCTGCACCGACCACGGTGTGATGTACGGCTGTGTGCAGTTCTACAAGGCAGCCAAAAAGGCGGGCATCAAACCCATCATCGGCTGTGAGGTCTATGTGGCCACCCGCACCCGCTTTGATAAGGTGAACAAGATCGATGGCAACAATCATCTGATCCTTTTGTGCAAGAACGAGACGGGCTATAAAAACCTTGCCAAGCTGGTCTCTGCCGCCTTTATCGAGGGTTTCTACTCCAAGCCGCGTGTGGATAAGCAGCTGCTGGAGCAATACCACGAAGGCCTCATCTGCCTGTCTGCCTGCCTGGCGGGTGAGATCCCGCAGGCGATCCTGTCCGGCGATTACGAGCGCGCTAAGGCTTCTGCCCTGTGGTATCGCGACCTCTTTGGTGAGGGCAATTACTACATTGAATTGCAGGATCATGGGCTGGAAGAGGATAACATTGTGCTGCCCCAGCTCATCAAGCTGGCACGGGAAACCGGCATCCCCATGGCCGCCACCAACGACTCCCACTACCTGCGCAAGGAGGATGCCAAGATGCAGGCGATCCTGCTCTGCATCCAGACCGGAAAAACCATGCAGGATGCCGACCGTATGGAGTTCCAGACCGACGAATTCTACGTTAAAACAACGGATGAGATGTACGATCTGTTTGCCATGGTGCCGGATGCCTGTGCCAACACACAGATCATTGCCGACCAGTGCAATTTTGATTTTGAGTTTGGTAACACCAAAATTCCGTATTATAAGGCCCCCGGCGGCATGGACAACCAGGCGTTCTTTGAAAAGCTCTGCTGGGAGGGTCTGGAGCGCCGCTACGGTTCCAACGTGCCGCAGGCCAACAAAGACCGCCTGAACTACGAGATCAGCGTCATCAAGACGATGGGCTATACCAACTATTACCTCATCGTCTGGGATTACGTCAACTATGCCAAGAGCCAGGGAATCCCGGTGGGCCCGGGCCGTGGCTCCGGTGCGGGCAGTATTGCAGCATACAGCGTGGGCATCACTGACATTGACCCCATCCGCTATAACCTGATCTTTGAGCGCTTCCTGAACCCGGAACGTGTCAGTATGCCCGATTTCGACGTGGACTTCTGCTACGAGCGCCGCCAGGAAGTGATCGACTACGTCAACCGCAAGTATGGCGCTGACCATGTAGCTCAGATCGTTACCTTTGGCACCATGGCTGCCCGCAATGCAATTCGCGATGTGGGCCGTGTGATGGGAATGCCGTATCAGGAAGTGGATGTAGTGGCAAAGCAGGTCCCGGCGGAGCTCAAAATGACCATCAAACATGCGTTGGAGGTCTCGCCGGAGCTCAGGCGGATGTATGAAACGGACCCGAAGGTGACGGAACTGCTCGACACTGCCATGAAGGTGGAGGGAATGCCCCGCCACGCTTCTACCCATGCAGCCGGCGTTGTGATTACCCCGGAACCAACGGATTATTATCTGCCCCTTGCCACCAACGATGGCCTGCCCGTGACCCAGTTCAACATGACGGAGATCGAGGAGCTGGGTCTGCTGAAGATGGACTTCCTCGGTCTGCGCACCCTGACGGTCATCCGGGATGCGGAGCTCGCCATTCAGAAAAAAGAACCGGATTTCTCCATCGCCAAACTGGATTATGACGATCCTGAGACCTACAAAATGCTCTCCCGGGGTGAGACCGAAGGCGTGTTCCAGCTTGAATCTTCGGGTATGAAACAGGTGCTGGTGGGCCTGCAGCCGCAGAATTTGGAAGATGTCATCGCTCTGATCAGCCTGTACCGCCCCGGCCCGATGGATTCCATCCCGACCTACCTGCGCAACCGCCATGAACCGGACAAAATCAGCTATAAGACCCCGCAGCTGGCCCACATTCTGGATGTGACCAATGGCTGCATCGTCTATCAGGAACAGGTCATGCAGATCTTCCGGGAGCTGGCAGGCTTTTCGTTCGGGCAGGCAGATAATGTCCGCCGTGCCATGAGCAAGAAAAAGCACGCTGTGATGGAGGCGGAGCGGGAACATTTTGTCCACGGCTGCACAGACCCCGGCAACGAGTGCCCGGGCTGTGTGGCAAACGGCATCTCGGAAAAGGTTGCAAACGAAATTTACGATGAGATGTCCAGCTTTGCGTCCTACGCCTTCAACAAGAGTCATGCCGCCTGTTATGCCTATGTGGCATTCCAGACAGCCTACCTCAAGTGCCATTACCCCAGCGAGTTTATGGCTGCTCTGCTGACCAGTGTTCTGGACAACACCGGCAAGGTCATCGAGTATTCCGGCGAGTGCGCCCGGCTGGGGATCAAGGTCCTGCCGCCGGATATCAATATCTCGGGCAGCGGCTTTACTGCAGAGGACAGTGGCCGGATCCGGTTTGGCCTGAACGCCGTAAAAAATGTCGGCACCCGGCTGATCGAGCGCTCCGTAGAGGAGCGGCAGGAAAAGCCTTATACCAGCCTGTACGATTTCTGCAAACGGATGCATGGTACCGAGCTGAACCGCCGCACTGTGGAAAGCCTCATCAAGGCCGGTGCCTTTGATAATCTCGGCTCCAACCGCCGCAGTCTGGTCGAAGCAACTGAGGGTGTGCTCAAGAGCATCGAGAGTGACAGCCGGAAGAATCTGGATGGTCAGATCGACCTCTTCTCGATGATGAGCGGCACGGACGATACGTCTGCCGCCGACAGCTATGAGATCAAGCCCTGCCCTGAGTATACCCACGCCGAGCTGCTCCAACAGGAGAAAGAGGTCAGCGGCCTGTACCTTTCTGGTCATCCGCTGGATGCCTACCGGGAGCAGTCGGCTCAGTTTGCTACCCACACCATCAAAGCTCTGACCGGCGAGGATGCCAATGTGCCTGACAATAGCCATGTCCGCATCGTCTGCACCATTGTCAAAAGCAAAATGGTGACGACCAAGACCAACAGCATGATGGCCTATACCAGCGTAGAGGATCTGACCGGCACCATGGAGGTCATCGTGTTCCCGCGTACACTGGAAACATTCCGGGACGTGCTGCACGATAACGCGGTCGTGGTCATTGAGGGCCGCCTGTCTATCCGAGAGGATGAACCTGCCCGTCTGGTCGCCGAGAGTATTTCGCCCATTGAGGGCTATAACTCCGTCAGGCCGCAGGCCAACCGCCCCAATCAGATGCGGGATGCAGCCCGGCGGCTCTACGTCCGGCTGCCCTCCCGCACCAGCCCGGAGTACGCCAAGGTGGTCAATTTGCTGGAGATTTTTGACGGTGATATGCCGGTGATCTTCTATCTGGAGGACACAAAACAGAAGCTGGCGGCTCCCCGCAGGCTGTATACGTCAGGTCATCCGCTTTTCTTTGAGGAACTGCAGCGCATCGTGGGCGAAAAGAATGTTGCAACAAAATGACATGCGCAGGAACGATTCAAACCGGGTGCACGTGTGCCAAAAACAACACCAAGACGTACGCCTGTGAATTTTAATAAACTTTTAACGAAGTGCCAAAAAGGTATTGGATTCAAGCGGGAACTGTGTTATAATGTCTAAAGGCAAGTTATGATCTGAGCAAGGCGATGGAGCCGGTGCCCAAAGAGAGAGGGTAAGTGCTCCATAGGTAAATGACGAAACAATTGGAGGGAATCTTTCCATGGAAAAGCAAATCAAAACGATTGGTGTGCTGACCAGCGGCGGCGACGCTCCGGGTATGAATGCTGCAGTTCGCGCTGTTGTCCGTGCAGGCCTGCATAAGGGCTTCCGTATGATCGGCATTCAGCGCGGCTACAATGGCCTGCTGGATGGCGAGTGCTTTGAAATGAACCTGCGCAGCGTTTCCAATATCATCTCTGCCGGTGGCACCATCCTGTATACGGCCCGTTGCCTGGAGTTCAAGACCAAGGAGGGTCAGGACAAGGGCGCTGCAAAGTGCCGTGAGCTGGGCATTGACGCGCTGGTGGTCATCGGCGGCGACGGCTCCTACCGCGGTGCCCGTGAGCTGGCACACCGCGGCATTCCGATGATCGGTCTGCCCGGCACCATCGATAATGATATCGCCTGCACCGATTACACCATCGGCTACGATACTGCAATGAACACCGCCCTGGAAATGATCGACAAGCTGCGCGATACCACCCAGAGCCATGACCGCTGCAGCGTGGTCGAGGTCATGGGCCGCAATGCGGGTTACATTGCTCTGAACGTTGCCATTGCCTCCGGTGCCATGGCTGTGCTGCTGCCCGAGAAGGAATTCGATATGCAGCACGATATTCTGGATAAGATCACCGAGACGCAGCGCACCGGTAAGCGCCACTTCATTGTCATTGTTGCCGAGGGCATTGGCCACTCTCAGGAGATTGCCAACGAGATCCAGGCCCGCACCGGCATCGATACCCGTGCTACCATTCTGGGCCATGTCCAGCGCGGTGGCTCTCCCACTCTGCGTGACCGCGTGAACGCTTCCGCAATGGGCTATCACGCTGTCTGCCTGCTGGAGCAGGGTAAGTATAACCGCATCGTCGGTATGAAGGGTGAGCACCTTGTGGATTACCCCGTGGATGAGGCGCTTGAGATGACCAAGACGCTGGATCCGGTGCTCATTGACGTTTGCAACACGATTTCTATCTGAGAATAACAGACGTATCTATGTTTTATAACGCATAAAATCAGCCCCCGGAGAGCCGTGAAAAGTTCTCCGGGGGCTTTTGTGTCCCGCTTTAAAGCACTTTGGCACCGTTTGCGGTCAATTTGAAGGTTGCACCCAGCATATCTGCTGCCCCGCGGCACATCAGCATCCGCTGCAGAAAAATCTCGAAGTATTCGTACATGCTGCAAATATCAGTATCGATTTGCAGGTTCAGCGAGATGACCTTTTTCTCGGTGTTGATCTTCAATGTCTGGTCTGTTACTGCGTAATTGACCCGATCATGGATGTCAAAGGCGGCTTTGGGCTTTTCGCGCACACGGCTGCGGCGCACATCGGTCTTGTCACCGATGATGAGTGCTGCGGAAATTGGGTCTACTGCTCCACCGGTGGATTCGTCATGGTTGGAAATTGCTGACACGATTGTGATGCGGTCCGGGATGCTTAAATCGTACTGTTTGAGGATCTCATTGGCCAGAAGCCCACCGTATTCGGCGTGCCGGTTACGGTTGATGGCGTTGCCGATGTCGTGCATGTAGCCTGCGATCCTGGCAAGCTCGATATCGTGCTCCGGGTAGCTAAATTTTTTCAGGATGTGTGCTGCAGTTTCTGCTACCCGGGTACAATGGGCCTGAGAGTGATCGGTATACCCTAGCAGCCCCAGATTCTGGTTCCCTTTTTTCAGCAGTTCATTGACTTCTTCATTGTGTCTGATTTCTTTATATGTCATGGCCTTATACCCTCTCCTTGCAAAATAATGCATTTATTATTGTAGGATACTTTAGAGTCCGTTGCAATCGAATTGCTGTAAAATCTATGTGCAAAAATAGCTTTGCATTTTCATTTCTCTTTCCAGTAAATCGAATTCGTGCTACAATAGAATCGGACAAATCAAAGAGGGAGAATCTAACATGAAAATACAATCTGTTGCCATTTTGGGCGCTGGAGCGGTGGGCTCTTACATCATCTGGGGGCTTTCTAAAAAGGATAATATCCGTCTGGGTGTGATCGCGGAAGGCGACCGTGCCCGGCGGCTGAAAGAAAGCGGATGCGCCATCAATGGAGCAGTTTACCGCCCGGAGGTCTGGACCCCGCAGGAAGCGCAGGGCGTAGACCTATTGGTTGTTGCACTGAAATATGGCTCACTGCCCGGAGCTCTGGAAAGCATCAAGACCGCTGTCGGCAGCAATACCGTTGTGATGAGCCTGATGAACGGTGTGGACAGCGAAGAGCTGATCGCCGCACAGGTAGGTGCAGAGCATCTGCTGTATTCCTTCATTAAGGTTACATCTCACAAGGAAGTGGATGGTTACCATTTTGACCCGGATGCAACATTGGGCGTGATCTATGGCGAGCGATTTGCACCGTTTGAGAGTGAACGTGTCCAGGCAGTGCGGGAACTGTTCACGGATTCCGGGGTCAACTTCCGGGTCACGGAGCACATTCAGGAAGAGATGTGGAGCAAGTTCCGGCTGAACGTCTGCAATAATCTGCCGCAGGCGATTCTGGGAGCCGGTGTGGGCTGCTACCGGGACAGCGTCCACATGAAAGCCATCAGCGATGGCCTGTGCCGGGAACTGGAAGCCATTGCAACTGCACGGGGCATTGATCTGCGCATTGCAGATGCCGTCAGTCACGGATGCGCTGTTCCTGCCACGGCCCGTTATTCCACTCTGCAGGATCTGGATGCCGGACGGCATACAGAGATCGATATGTTCTCGGGAGCGCTGATGCGGATGGGAAAGGAGCTTGGGATTCCCACGCCGTATAACGAATACACCTACCATATGATCAAGGCCATGGAAGAGAAAAATGACGGCCTGTTCGATTATGATGGCACGGAGGAACCCACCTGGGCAAAATAAAGCGACTGTCTTGTTAGGATTCGGCACGTTCACTCCCGAGTCACCGGCAGCACTTTTTGCTGTATTTTGTTTTTGAAATATGGTATAATTACTGTATTGGTATTGGGAAAAGGAGAGTAAACGAACGTGGAACTGGAACAGGCACGCAAACGCGCGGAAGAGCTGCGCGTGATCATTGAAAGGAACAACCGTTTATATTATGATCAGGATGCCCCGGAGTTGGAGGATTTTGAATATGACGCTTTGACCCGGGAGCTGAAAGCACTGGAGGCAGAATTCCCGCAGCTGGTCACTGCGAATTCTCCGACCCAGAAAGTGGGCGGCACCCCCAGCGGGCGCTTTGCCAAGGTGACGCATGCTGTGAAGATGGAAAGCCTGCTGGATGCGTTTTCCTACGACGAACTGCGTGATTTTGACAGCCGGGTGCGGGAAGCCGGGATCGAGCCGGAATATGTCGTCGAGATCAAGATCGACGGCCTTTCCTGTAGCTTGGAATATGAAAACGGTGTGCTAGTGCGTGCTTCCACCCGCGGTGATGGCGTGGTGGGTGAAGATGTGACAGCCAATGTCAAGGCCATCAAGCGTATTCCAAAGACTTTGAAAGATGCCCCGGAATATCTGGAAGTGCGCGGCGAGGTCTACATGCCGCACGATGCCTTCCAGCACCTCTGTGCGGAACAGGAATTACAGGGTGCGGCACCATTCAAAAATCCGCGCAATGCTGCCGCAGGCTCTTTGCGCCAGAAAGATTCCAAGATCACCGGCAGCCGGGGGTTGTCCATCTTCGTATTCAACGTTCAGCAGGTGCGGGGCAGGGAGCTGACCAGCCATGCCGAAAGCCTCGACTACCTCAAGAGTCTGGGCCTGCCGGTCTCCCCGCGTTATCATATCGTGCACGATATCGAGGATGCCATTGCAGAGATCGAGCAGATCGGCCAGAACCGTGCAGCACTGGATTTTGATATGGACGGTGCCGTGATCAAGGTGAACAACTTTGCACAGCGGGAACTGCTGGGATCCACCAACAAATTCCCGCGCTGGGCCATTGCGTTCAAGTATCCGCCCGAGGTCAAGGAGACCACATTGCGCAGTATCGAAGTCGGCGTGGGACGCACCGGCGTTCTGACTCCTACCGCCTGTTTTGACCCGGTCTTTCTGGCAGGTACCACGGTTTCCCGTGCCACCCTTCACAATGAAGATTTTATCCGTCAGCTGGGTCTGTGTATCGGAGATACCATTCAGGTGCGCAAGGCGGGTGATATCATTCCGGAGGTCATCGGTGTGACCCGCCACGAACCGGACGCTCAGCCTTACCAGATGCCGGAATTTTGCCCCTCTTGCGGTGCCCCGGCAGTGCACCTGGAAGATGAAGCCGCATTGCGCTGTGTCAACCCGGAATGCCCTGCACAGGCACTCCGCAATATCATCCACTTTGAGATCGGAAGAGCGTCGT
>OLCU01000312.1_pt1 | contig 11556 bp, 9 predicted proteins | sample 1607601 | NCBI WGS metagenome assembly OLCU01 (sample SAMN02674606, study PRJEB24791) | human gut metagenome, SKBSTL068 | isolation source: stool | host: Homo sapiens | place: USA | reverse complement strand
CACAAAATAGCAGTTGTCCACCTCATAGAAGTTGATGGTGGCCGTTTTGCCCGGTGTACTGGATACACGGGCAAGGTTCTTGCGGTTGCACAGCTTGTTGATGAGGCTGGACTTGCCCACGTTGGAACGGCCTGAGAAGCTGAGTTCCGGACGGTCACTTTCGGGCAGCTGGCTGGAAATGCCGTAGCTTGCAATAAAATCCGCTTTGTTGTAATTCATCGTTTGCTCCTTTGATTAGCAGACAGCCCCCGGCTTCGGTTTTTCCGGTGTAGGCGGGATGGCCGCTTCCACCGGCTTTGCCTTTTTGGCGGGGTGCGGATGACGGGCAGAAACGCTCTTGGGCTTAAGCAGAGCGGCATTGAGCACCTGTGCGAGGTCAGACATGGGCAGGAAGGTCAGATTCTTCTTCACCTCGTCATCCACCTCGTACAGGTCCGGAACGTTATCCTTGGGGATGAGCACGGTTTTCATCCCCTCACGGTAGGCGGCCATGCTCTTTTCGCGCAGGCCGCCGATGGGCAGCACATTGCCGTGCAGGGTGATCTCGCCGGTCATGGCAACATCACCGCGCACCGGAATACCGGACAGGCAGGACACCAGAGCCGTGGTCAGAGTAACACCGGCGCTGGGGCCGTCCTTGGGCACGGCACCCTCGGGGGCATGGATGTGCAGATCGCATTTCTTCAGCCGCTCAGGGTCGATGCCATATTCCTCGGCGTGGACACGGACATAGGTGATGGCCAGCTGGGCACTTTCCTTCATCACGTCGCCCAGCGAACCGGTGACGGTGATCTTGCCGCTGCCATTGTCCATGACCTGCACCTCGATGGGCAGGGTCTCGCCGCCGATGCTGGTCCAGGCCAGACCGTTGGCAATGCCGATGGCATTGGTCCGGTTGAGAAAATCGGGCTTGACGAAGCGGGGCCCCAGCAGCTCTTCCAGGCTGCTGCCGGTCACAGAGACGTTTTCCGCCTCGCCGGACGCGATCTTGCGGGCGCACTTGCGCAGGACACTGGTGATGGTACGTTCCAGAGTGCGGACACCGGCCTCACGGGTGTAGCCGTCAATGATGCCGTAGAGCGCGCTCTGGGAGAAGGTGACTTTCCCAGCCAGACCGCAGGCCTTGAGCTGCTTGGGCAGCAGATGCTTGCGGGCAATGTTGTATTTCTCCACCCGGGTATAACTGGGCAGCTCAATGACATCCATGCGGTCACGCAGAGGGCCGGGAATGGCGCTCAGATCATTTGCCGTGGTGATAAAAAGCACATGGCTCAGATCAAACGGCATATCGATAAAGTGATCATTGAAGGTGGTGTTCTGCTCGGGATCAAGAGCTTCCAGCAGGGCAGCAGCCGGGTCACCCCGGAAATCGCCCGCCAGCTTGTCGATCTCGTCCAGCAGCATCAGAGGGTTGGAGCTCTTGGCGGAGATCATGGCGTTGATGATCTTGCCGGGCATGGCCCCGATATAGGTGCGGCGGTGGCCGCGGATCTCTGCCTCATCCCGCACACCACCCAGACTGATGCGCACATACTTGCGGTTCAGGCTCTCGGCAATGGAGCGGGCAATGCTGGTCTTGCCGACACCCGGAGGGCCGACCAGGCAGATGATCTGACCCTTGACATCCGGAGCCAGCTTACGGACAGCCAACACCTCAAGAATGCGGTCCTTGACTTTCTTCAGGCCGTAGTGGTCGCGGTCAAGGATGCGCTGTGCCTTGGCGATATCGAGGTCGTCCTCGGTAAAGCTGTTCCAGGGCAGATCCAGGCAGGTGTCCAGATAGGTGCGGATGACCGTTCCCTCCTGGTTGCTGCTCTGCATCTTGGCAAGGCGGTCCACTTCCTTGAGCAGTTTCTTCTCCCGCTCCTCGTCCAGATGCAGCTCCTGGATCCTGCGGCGGTACTCCTCGGCCTCTGCCGTGGTATCATCGTCCTCGCCCAGCTCCTGGCTGATCATGTGCATCTGCTCATGCAGGTAGTAATCACGCTGGTTCTTATCCATGGCCTCGTCCACTTTCTGGGCGATCTCCTTGTCGATCTCCAGCATCCGGCGCTCCCGATGCAGGCGTTCCACCAGCAGGCGCAGACGGCCGATGAGGGTGCTTTCCTCCATCACAGCCTGCTTATCCTCAAAGCGGAAGAGCAGATTGGCAGGGATGTACTCGCACAGGAAGGCGGGGTCGTTATTCGAGGTAACGGCAAACACCACGTCCTTGCTGATGCGGGGGTTCATGGAAAGCACCGCGTCGAAGCTCGTTTTCACGTTGCGGAGCAGGGCCTCTGCCTCGGTCTCTTCCTCTGCCTTGATGGGGCGCACAGGAGCCGGCCGCACCGATGCCAGCAGGAAGCTGCCTTCGGTATCCAGCTCGGTGCGCTTGGCGCGGAACTTACCCTCCACCAGAATGCGCACCAGATCATCCGAAACACGCATGACCTGCTTGATCTCGGCCACAACGCCGTACTGGTACATCTCCTCTGCCTTGGGGTCCTCAGCCTTCATATCCTTCTGCGCAATGAGGAACACCTCGGATTTATTCCGCACGGCCCATTCCACAGCGGCAATGCTCTTGTCACGACCTACCTCAAAATGCAGCAGGTTGTTGGGGAACACCACCAGCCCACGCAGGGCAATGGCGGGAAGATGGAGGATATTGCGCTCCACCTTGACAGTCACTTTTTCAGACATAAACTCATACCTCCCAGCTGCCCCGCGCCAAAGTGCGCTATCCCGTGGGCAGTTTTTTTGTTGGGTAAAAATCAGATTTGATTTATTATATCGGATTCCAGCCCCGGTTGCAACCGGGCAGCTCATCCTTTGCGGTTTTCCTGGATATTATAACCCAGCCGTCCCAGTGCAGGCAGCATGGCCCGCAGGGTGACACTGGTGAGCATTCCCATCACAAGGCCCAGCACCAGCATAATCGGTGCATAGTAAAGGGACACTGCTGTGGAAAGGATGACACTGGCTCCCAGCAGCTGGCCGATGTTGTGGGCCAGCGCGCCGCAGACCGACAGGATGAACCAGGTAGGCCGCAGCGGGCAGTGATAGTAGAGCAGCCACATCACCAGCAGTGAGAGCAGGCCGCCGCAGAGGGAAAGAAAACCGGCCGTCCAGCCGGAGACCAGAAAGACGAAGAATGCCTTCAGCACATCCAGCACAAGGGCCTGTTTTGGCCCCATGAAGAACAGGGCATACATCACCACAATATTCGCCAGACCCAGCTTCATGCCTGGTAAAAGCCCGGGGATGACCAATGTGCCCTCGATGAAGGAAAGCGCCATCGCCAGAGCAAACAGCAGACCTGAAAGGGCGATGCTGTGCGTTTTGTTGTAATTGCGGCGGTTATGAGGCATCATTGTTCTCCTTTGCAGCAGATTATTCTTCACCAGCAGCCTGTTCGTACTGCTCCTGCTCTTCCATTGCCTTTTCCCAGGCAGCAAACAGCTCCTCCTGATGGAAGCGCAGATCACTGAGCTCATCGCTCTTTTGGCGGAGCAGATCGGGGTCATTGTAGACCTCCGGGGAGTTGATCTCATTGTCAAGCTCCACTTCCCTTGCCCCGCAGGCTTCCATTTCATCCTCGCAAGCCTTGATCTTGGCCCGCAGCTCCGCGCGGCGGCGGCGCTGCTCCTTGCCGTAACCGGCCTTGGCGGGCTGATCCCCGGCTTTTTCCGGAGCGGCAGCAGAAGCGGCACGGCCCATCAGGGCATCGTAGCTCGGATACAGGGTGGCCTTGCCATCTTCCAGATAGAGGATGGGACAGCCCAGACTGTTCATCAGATGGCGGTCATGGGTGACCATGAGCAGCGTCCCAGTGTATGCCATCAGGGCTTCGGTCAGGTTCTCGCGGGTGTAGATGTCCAGGTGGTTGGTGGGCTCGTCCAGGAACAGCAGATTGGGCCGCTCCAGCACGATCTCAGCAAAACGCAGGCGGGCCAGCTCGCCGCCGGAAAGTGCCTCGCAGGGCTTGAATACCGTCTCGCCCCGGAAGCCCAGCTTTGCCAGATGGCTGCGCACTTCCAGCTCCGTCATCCGGGGATACTTGTTCCAGATGACATCGATCACCCGGCCCTGTCCCAGACGGTTCTGCTGCTGGGCAAAAATGCTGGGCCGTGCACCGGTGCCCAGCCGCACCATGCCGCCGGAAGGGCGGCGCTTACCGTCCAGCACCTGCATCAGGGTGGATTTGCCTGCGCCGTTGGGACCTGCGATCACCAGTCTCTGGCCGCGGCACACCGTGTAGGTGAAGGGCTCCAGCAGGGTGCGCTCCCCGATCCGGATGGTCAGGTTCTTGAGCAGCACCAGCTCATTCCACGGTTCTACGTCGTATTCGAAGCGGAATTTGAGCTGATTCGTCTCGTCCTGCGGAGCCTCTGTGATCTCCAGCTTCTCCAGCTGTTTGCGGCGGCTCTGGGCCATCTTGGTGGTGGAGGCGCGGACGAGGTTGCGGTCGATGTAGTCCTGCAGCTTTTCAGCCAGCGCCACATCGGCGTCATGCTGCTTCTGGCGCAGGGCGTCAGCGGCTTCCTTTTGGGGCAGGTAGGCCGAAAAGTTGCCCTTATAGGTGGTCATGGTCTGGAAGGAGACCTCCCAGATCTTGGTACAGACATTGTCGAGGAAATAGCGGTCGTGGCTGACCACAAGGACCGCACCGGAGTAGCCCTTGAGGTAGCTTTCCAGCCATTCCATCGTGGCAAAATCCAAGTGGTTGGTCGGCTCGTCCAGAATAAGGACATCCGGCTTTTCCAGCAGGAGCTTTGCCAGACGCAGACGGGTCAGCTCACCACCGGACAGAACGCCCACGTTCTTGCCCCATGTATCCTGCGCAAAGCCCATGCCAGACAGCACCTTTTTGATGTTGACGTCCATGTTGTAGCCGTCGGCCGCGTCGATGATGTTTTGCAGCGCATCGTGCTTTTCCAGCAGCGAAGGGTCATTTGGAGCGGCCGCCATCTTCTTTTCCAAAATCTGCATCTGGGCCATCGCGTCCAGCACAGGGGCAAAGGAAGAGCGCATCTCCCCGTAAATATCAAGTGTCGTGTCAAGCTTTGCGTTCTGTTCCAGATAGCCCAGCGTCACGCCATGGGTCACACTGAATTCCCCGTCATAGTCGGTGTAAATGCCGGTCAGGATCTTGAGGAGCGTCGTCTTGCCCGCGCCGTTCTGACCCACGATGCCGATGCGGTCTTCCTTTTCTACACTGGCGCTCACGTCGTGCAGGACGACCTTTTCGCCAAAGCTCTTTCCGAGTTTTTCCAAATGAATCAGCATAATAATCTTCCGTGTTCTTTTCCAGTAGGGGTGGATACGGACGTCCCGCCGCCGTTACGGCTGATGGCGGCGGTGCTTGAGGCCGAGGTTCGCCAGCTCTTCCGGCTCCATCACCAGAGGATACAGCTCTTCCAGTGAGGCGATCTCGTAGGTGGGTGTCACCTTGCCCGGGTTCTCCGCATGGCCGGGATTGAACCAGCAGGTGTCAAGACCTGCATTCACGCCGCCCTGAATGTCACTGGTGAGGCTGTCGCCCACCACCAGAACGTGCTCCCGGTTTTCCACGCCCAGGGCGCGAAGAGCGGCGTCAAAGATGCGGCGACTGGGCTTTTCGCTGTCCAGCTTCTCAGAGACAAAGACGTCCTCAAGGTAGTTCCGGATGCCCGACTCCGCCACCCGGCGGCTCTGTACCTTCTCGAAGCCGTTGGTCACGACCGCCAGCGTCGCCACCTCCGAAAGCTCGCCGAGGACATCCAGCACATTGGAGGTCATCAGATCGGGGTGGGTGGACAGGCGCTCGAGGTAGCAGCGGTTCATCTCCACGCCATCGCCTGCTGCATTGATGGCCTTGAGGAAGCGGGTAAAACGCTCCCCCATCAGCTTATCGCGGCGGATCTGGCCTTTTTCCAGCTGACGCCACAGCTCTTCGTTGATGGTGCGGTAGGTCTGCACCGTCTCGGCGTCCGGCTCGATGCCATATTCCACCAGCGTTTCAGCCAGAGCCTTGCTTTCGGCAGCGTCGAAATTCAGAAGCGTATTGTCCGCATCGAAGAGGATGCAATAGTATTTTGCCATTTGTCTTTCCCTTCTCTATCGTTTTTTCGTGCAGCCCGCCGCTCAAAAGCGGGCGCGGCAACGGCTGCGGTTTGAGAACAGCGAGAAGCCAGCCCCGCCCGGCAGAGCTGGCTTCTCGTAATTTTTATCCTTCCAGCGTCACTTCATAAGCTTCCTCGTCAGACTGCTCCGGTAGATTGCCGCCGCAGTCCGGCTTCGGCTTACAGGAGCACTCTTTTGCGATGCACTTCGCCATCTGCTCCTCCGTCACGCCGTTCTCGATATTCTCCCAGTCCATGTCGTAGTAATCCACGTTGCCGTCCGTCACATCTTCTGCACCGGGCAGCCCGGGAACTCGCATTTCTTCACAGACCATCGGCTCGCCTCCTCTCGGCCCAGCCTATGCAGCCGGACGCAGAAGGGTGAAACTTATTCTGCCTTGCTCTCGGTTTCCTTGCTGGCAGAGGCCTCGGACTTGGACTCCGAGCTGGACTCGGCTTTGGACTCCGGCTTCGATTCCGACTCTGCCTTGGAACTGCCCGACGTGCTGGACGATGCAGACGAGGAGCTGCTGGTGCTATGGGAGGAACTGCTGCCGGAACTGCCAGAAGAACTGCCGGAAGACGAGCTGCTGGAACTGCCCGAGCTTGCAGAGGAAGACGAAGCGGATGTACTGCCGGAAGAACCGGCATTGGACGAGGACGAGCTGCTGGCAGGAGCAGACTCGCTGGACACACCGCTGCCGATGGTGATGGTCAGGGTGTTGCTGCTCACCTTGCAGTCGTTGTAGGTGACGACTGCGTGGATCTTGTAGGAGGCGTTGACCATCGAGCTGTCCACCACAACGGTGATGGTGGATTTACCCGCCGCCTGCGTGACCTCCTGCCCATTGGCGTACCAGCGCAGATGTTCGGCCTTGGCATACTTGCCGCTGAGGTTGGCCTTGAAGGTATAGGAGCTGCCCACAGCCCCCTTGCCCTCGCTGGTGATGTGGACGGACGCAGCGCCAAACACCGCCGTGACATCCAGATTCTGCTTGAAATCGGTATCGGTGCGGGTCTTGCTGGTGAGACCGTCGCTCCACTTGACGAAGACATAGCCGTCCGCTGGGACAGCCGTCACCGTGATGGACTTGCTGGGGTCGGTGACGGTATAGGTCACAGAGTCGTTGCCGGTATCGCCGCCCACGCTCAGGGTGCCGCCGCCGTTCTTGTCCACATGGTAGTGGGCCTCGAACTTCTTGCCCTCGCTGGAGCTGGTGCTCTCACTGCTGCTCGAGCTTTCGGAGCCGCTGGCGCTTTCGCTCAGGCTCCCGCTGGAGCTTGCAGCCTCCGAACTGGGCGCGGCCACTGCGGAGCTGGGGTTGGAGACATACTCCATCGTGCGGGTGGGGATGTTGTTAGTGTCCGGGCGGCGGTCATCGGTCTGACAGGCGTGGGTGCGGATATAATTCAGCACAGCTTTGAGGCCGACGCTCTTGAGGTGGATGTCGCCGCTGGTATAATAGTCCGCGATGCCGTAGCCGTCGCTGCCTTTGAGAGCCTCGGCAGAGTTAAGGAAACGGACTCCCAGCTGCTCGCACATATTCAGAAGAGCCATGTTGAAGTCGTCGATCTTGGACTGGTCCATGTGGGGATAGTTGGAGTGATCGACCGGGACAGGCGGCACGGTGTTCACGATGATGTCGGTATAGGGGTAGCTCTGCTGGACGGCTTGAATCAGCGCCGTATAGTGGGCGATGAAGTCCGAGACTTCCATGCCAGTGTCGTTGGTGCCGAAGGTCATGACCACCCGGCGGGGCTTCATCATGGCTACAGCCTGCGGGATGGTGTAGCGGTTCGAATCTTTCTTAAAGGTAACGATGCCCTCGTTGAGCGCCGCCTGCGTACCGATGCCCTCCTTCGCGCAGAACTGCTGCAGCGAGATGAGGCCGTTGTTGTAGAGGCGGACGGTATTGGAGTCGCCCAAGAAGAGGGTGTCGTTCAGGTAATCCGCACCGACGTCGGCGGTCTCCGTCAGCAGGGCGGCAGAGGCGTTGTCGATCTGGTAATGGCCCGACAGGTCTTCGCCCGGAGCGGGGTCTGCCGCCGGCTCAGAGACCGAGGGCGCGGGGGCGTCGCCGCCTTTTTTCAAGAGCGCGGTCGTGATGCCGAAGGTCAGCAGCACGGCCAGAACACAGAGAATGCAGACCAGAACGGCCCGCTTCTGCATGAGAGTCATATTTTCTTTTTCCGATTGCATTTTTCGACTCATAAACACGATTCCTCTCGTTCAGGAATGGGAAAGCTCGTCCACAGGGCGGAGGATCCATTCCGTCAACTCCTTGCAGTCTGCGGCCATAAAGACCGGTGCAAAGGGGGCGACCTCCTCCCTGCTGCCGTAACCGTACAGCACCGCGGCGGCGTCCAGCCCGCAGTTCCTTGCGCCCTGCATATCGTCGCAGCGGTCGCCGACCATCAGAACCCGCTTGCCCTGCATGACCGGCTGGTCGAGGACATGACGGATGACGTCCGTCTTGTTGTCACGGCTCTCATCCATTGACGCGCCGCCCACGAACGAAAAGTAGGAGGAAAGTCCCTGCTCTTCCAGAATGGGCGTCACGACATGGGTAGGCTTGCAGGTGGCCGTGCAGAGGGTCAGCCCTGCGGCCTTGAGGCGGCCCAGCATCTCCACCACGCCGGGGTAAACATCCCCCTCATGGCTGCCCTTGACGGCATAACTCGTGCGGTAGCGCTCGGTGGCCTCCTCGATCTTGGCGGGGTCCGAAAAATGCTCGCCAAAGCTCTTGCGGAGGGGCGGGCCGATGTAGCGGTTCAGGTCGCTCCGGGCAACATCCACGCCCATCGCCTTAAAAACTTCTTCCAGTGTATTGAGAATGCCGGGGGCGGAATCAATGAGCGTACCGTCCACGTCAAACAGGATCGCATCGTAGTGCAGCAAGGTCAGGTTCCCCTTTCTCTTAGATAAACACTATATAGTATAGCACAGATTTCGATATTCAGCAATTCCAACAAAACACTTTTCAGACTTTTATACATATTTTTATGCAGACCTCCGCTGCACGAGCGCTCCCGACGCCGGGCATTCGCTCTGTATTTCCCGGGAACAGCAAGGCCCCTCCGCGCAGTCCGTCCTGCACAGAAGGGCCTTTTGTCCGTTTTTACTTTCTCATCTCACCTGACATCAGCTCTCGGTGGTGGTGCAGGTGTTGTTCTCCGTCGAGGGATAGTAGAGGTTGTTGGCGATAAATTCCAGCTTCTCCTTCAGCACCAGCTCAAGATTCGCCACGGCGTGGACCATGTTGGTGGCAGAGTCGTTGACCTCCAGCAGCTTGCACAGGTCAAGCTCCTCCATGCTGAGGGCCGCCTTCATCTTCTGGGTCTCGGCACAGAGGATATGGCTCAGCGCCGACTCCTGCAGAGCGATGCTCTCCATCAGGTCGATGACTGCCTGATCGAAGGTAACGCGCGGCAGGGCGGGACAATCGCAGGCAACACAGTGGGTGCAGTTGGTGGTATCAGCCATAAGAAGGACCTTCCTTTCTCTCATAGGGATAGGGCACAGTCCATCCTATGTGCAGCCCCGCCCGGATGTCACTCCGGCTTTGCGGCTTTCTGCACCTTCTCAATGGTATCGCGGTAGCCGCCGGAGCCATACTGGATGCAGCGGTTGATGCGGCTGATGGTGGCGGTGCTGATCTCCACGGCCTTCACGATCTGGTCGTAGGTACTGCCGTTGAGCAGAAGCTTCGCCGCTTCCAGCCGCTGGGCCATATCGGAGATCTCCTTGACTGTGCAGAGGTCCTCAAAGAAGTTATAGCACTCCTCCCGCGTCTCCAAGCTGAGGATCGCATCGAACAATGCATCGGTGGTGGGGTTTTTTCTGGGGTTTTTATCCGCCATAGCTGCCTCCTTTGCGGCACTTCATGGATAGTAATTCAACTTTTTCATGCGATGGCAGCAGCATGGAATCACCTATTTATGCTGTTTTCCTGCTGCACGATTTTTTGCCTTGCTCTTGTGATAGAATAGAGGATCTTTCATACTCTCTTGTTACGTTAGTACTTTAGCACTTGAAAGCGTAAAAGTCAAGCATTTTGATTTTCTTTGGCAAAGATTATCAGATTTCATCTGTCATCGTGTTCAGTTTTATTCATCTCACGTTTGAACAAAAATCGTCTAAAATTTCTTATCTTCGCCGCCGCAAAAATGGAAGAGTCTCCTAACTTGCCCAAAATATATTGACAAATTATGAAATCGGGACTAAAGTATACACAATCATTCGGCAAATGCAATGAACAGGACATGACTTTTCGCATTCCCTGCGCCCAGAGAGCCGCCATTCCGGTGCAAGGCGGCAGCACAGTGCGATCAGCCCTCACCTGCGAGCAGCCTGCGTGAACCCCTTTTTGGGCAGTAGCGCGTGGCCGTTCAGCCCACGTTACAGGGCAGCGTATCGGCGGCCAAATGCCTGTACGCGCAAGCGGCTGCTCCTGAAAGCAGCAAACGAAGTGGTACCGCGGAGAACGACCGGTGTGCATACGCCGTTTGGCCTTCGTCTTCGAGGAAGATAGGATGCATCCTTGTGTTCTATCCTTCCAGTGAGGACGGAGGCTTTTTTCACCCTCCGGGCCGTTTCGCCTGCTCTGCTTTTGGGCACAGCCGCTCTGCCTGACACGTTGCCGGTTGCCGGTGTGAAAGAAAGGAAAGAGGTATAGAGAAATGAATACGCTGGTCATCGTTTTGATCGCAGCCGTGTGTCTGTTCGGCGCTTATACGCTGTACGGCCGCTGGCTGGCCAACAAATGGGGCATCGACCCCAAAGCCAAGACTCCCGCAGTCGTCCACGAGGACGGCCGTGACTATGTCCCCACCAACGGCTGGACCGTCTTTGCACATCAGTTCAGCTCCATTGCCGGTGCAGGCCCTGTCACCGGTGCCATTCAGGCCGCAGCCTTTGGCTGGCTGCCCGTCCTGCTGTGGGTGCTCATCGGCGGCATCTTCTTCGGTGCTGTCACCGACTTCGGCGCTCTGTACGCTTCCGTCAAGAACGACGGCAAGAGCATGGGTATGCTGATTGAAAAGTACATCGGTAAGACCGGCCGTAAGCTGTTCCTGCTGTTCTGCTGGCTGTTCTGCGGCATCGTTATCGCTGCCTTCGCAGACATGGTCGCCGGCACTTTCAACGCCTTCGGCGCAGACGGTGCTCTGGTCGAGGCTGCTCAGACCAACGGTGCTGCCGGTATGGTCTCTATCATGTTCATGGTCTTTGCAGTCGTCTTTGGTCTCATCCAGAAGAAGTTCAACTTCTCCGGCTGGAAGGAGAGCGTCATCAGCATTGTCTTCATCGTGCTTTCCTTCGTCATCGGTGCAAACCTGCCGATCATTCTGGGCAAGGCTGCATGGAGCTATATCACCTTCGTCTACATCTTCTTTGCCGCTGTTCTGCCTATGTGGCTGCTGAAGCAGCCCCGTGACCACATGACCACCTTTATGTTCGTGGCCATGATCG
>OLCU01000311.1_pt1 | contig 11607 bp, 7 predicted proteins | sample 1607601 | NCBI WGS metagenome assembly OLCU01 (sample SAMN02674606, study PRJEB24791) | human gut metagenome, SKBSTL068 | isolation source: stool | host: Homo sapiens | place: USA | reverse complement strand
GGAAATTGTAAGATTGGAAGTTATGTAAATCTTGAACGGGCAATGGCAGCGGATGGAAGATTCGGAGGCCATATTGTGAGCGGCCATATTGACGGAACAGGAGTTATCAGGTCAATGATCCAAGAGGAAAATGCAGTCTGGGTATCCATTAAAACTTCACAGCGGATATTAGATCTGATCGTGGAAAAGGGGTCTGTCTGCATCGATGGAATCAGCCTGACGGTTGCGAAGGTAGACGATGAAGGGTTTCAGGTATCAGTCATTCCACATACAGGGGAAGAGACGATACTTCTGAAAAAAGCATCCGGAGATCTTGTGAATCTGGAAAATGACATAATCGGAAAATATGTAGAAAAATTAATGGGGATTGAAAAAAAAGAAGAGTCCAAATTGGAACATGAGAAAAAGACAGGAATTACAATGGAGTTTCTGGAAGAATTTGGATTTTAAATATACAGCAACAAAAAAGAAATGTCTTTCTGTTGCGTTTCCGGGGCAAATCGGGTATAGTGGTAAGGCAATGACAGGTTTTAATTTCTGTGCGAAGTGAGAAAAAGGCATACGCCGGACGGTTACTTATCCGTAAGGATGATGTTGAACCGCTCTGCCCCTCTAGGAGCGTCCTAGAGGGGTTTTTCCTTGTCCGGCAAGGTTTTTATCGCCAGACATAATAAAAACGCCCTACGAGCGTCTAGGGCGTTTTTATAAGCACGTCCTCACTGTGAGGAACGGGCGTTACGGTTTTCTGTTTTTTATAATCGTGTTGATGATAAGCATAGGGTCAGCCCCTATCATGTCAGCATAGTCGAACGCATTAAGAATGATTTTTTCAAGCCGCCGCTTATGTTCTGCAATTAGCTTCTCTCTCACATACGGCTTTACAAAATACCCTACTCCCCTGCGTTGATATATCGTTCCGTCCTCGCAAAGCTGTGATAAGGTTTTTGTGGCTGTAGATGTGCCAATATCATAGATTTCTGCGATTTTCCTTACTGGCGGTATCCGTTCTCCTGCCTTGTATTCTCCACGGATAATTTTCAGTTCCAAATCATTCTTAACAGACTGCCATGTATAGATGTTCTCTCCGCTGTTGCCCTCTCTTTCTGGATTCAACATAATGCTACCTCATTGAGTTGTTTTCAGTTCCTTAATTGGGGTACTCCCCCGACTGTGTGTCAGCGGCTTCCTGCTCTGCGGTATCGTCCTGCGGCTTCTCCTGTGCGGCTTCCATGCGTTCCTGCAAGGACAGCATATCGCCGGACTTTAGAGCGGCAAGCACGTCCTCAATCGACACACCCATAATCTGTGCGGATTCCTCAATGGCAGAGTATTTATTGCTGTTCTGGATTAGTTTGTACTTCTCCAGATTCGCCTGCACCTTTTTGATTTTTTTATCAAGGTCGTCCCGTTTCTTGGTAAGCGTAGCCAGTTTTGCGGTTTCCATTTCAATTTTTTCTGAAAGCGTAGCCATAAGTGATTCTCCTTTTCATAATGCCCTCTATTTTGGCTTCTAGGGCGTTTTTACATTCATTCGATAGAGTTTATAGGGGGAAGCAGAAAGCCCGTCTAGGGGCTTCCTGCCGTGTTCTGCGTGTTATTTATCGGTGGTGGTGTCCACGTTGGTATCTCCGTCCGTATCATCATCCTTGTTGAGACGCTTCCGCTTCTGGATAACTACCACAAGGGCAACGACAAGAGCGATAAAGACAAGGACTGTGACGATGTTCCGGGCAATGGCGTTCATGGTATCATCCCATATTCCCTTTTCCGTTTCCTCTTTCGTTTTATCGTCTGCGTCCTCTAAGAGTTCTTCAGCCGCTTCGGACAGTTCTTCTTCATCCGTCTTTGTTTCCTCGCTTGTCTCCGGCATTTCTCCGATTTCTTCAAGGTAACTGCGGTTGTTGACAAAGTTGAACGGCACTCCGCTTTCTTTGACGTAGTTATACTGCCAGTCTGCAAGGGCAAGGTAAGCGTCAATCACTTGCTGTCCGTTTGTCAAATCCCTTGCGTTCTGGATTCGGTTTACCAGATTGTCCGTAATGCGGTTGGCAAACACTTCTTCGCTTCCAAAGTATTCACTGAACGTCCCCGTATTGACCGCCCATGCAAACATGAGGTAAGTTTCTGACCAGATAAACTTATCGTAAGCAGACATATTTTCAAAATCTTCTACAGTGCCGCCCTCAACATAATTTGCATAATGCGTTGAAAATGTTTTAAGAGAAACAGTTTCATAAACCAATAATACATTGTTATACCAGTTTGTATCATTTGCTATAAAAGCAGTAGCTTCCAGAAAATCATTGTAAACTTTATCTGCCCCCTCGTCTGATACCGTAAAGGAATTGGATTCTGCTTGTGTAGCAATGGTCGGCTCGGTTTCTTCCTCGGCGGTGCCGCTCTCGCTTTTTACGATAGACCACAAAACCTGCGGACTGCCGCCCATGGTCGTTTCAAAGGTTATCTTGTCGGAACGTGTCAGCGTGTCAATGATTTCATATCCACTGTCCAATCCCTCAAACTTTACCGTATAGGTAGCCGGGGCTGTCATGGTGTATTTCGGATAACGGGCGTTTCCCCAGCTGTTCCCTGCGGAAAAGGTGTACTCGTCCGTGATTGTCCCGGTGTTGTCCGTCATAATGGCGGTAAACGCACTTCCCGGATATTCTCCGTTCGTTTCATCCGTGATGTAGAACGTCACATTGGCGTTGCTTTCCGTGTGCGTCTCCACTTCTGTTGCATACGCCGTAAGCGGTGTAATTGCCAACATAAGGACGGCTAAGATAGTTGCAATGCACTTCTTCATGTTCATTCCTCGCTTTCTTGTCCTCACAGTGAGGACGGAATTTAATAATTCATCAGTCCGTAACCGTAAATCACGGAACTGTTAATAGGGTAGGATTTTACCTTAACGGCATCCCCGGAATTGCCCTCTACGGTATAGACGTTCGTACCGTCTGTACCGATTACAAGTCCGATATGGTCTGTGTGTCCGTCTCCCTGCCAGTCAAAGAAAATGGTGTCTCCGGCAACAAGGTCTGTGTACCCACGGTTTCCCCATTGTCCGATTGCCATAAAATTATTGGCTATGGTCTGGCAGTAGGCATTATTGGAAGTCTGCGGATAACTGCCGCTTGCGGACGGTGTATTTCTCATGCACCAGTGAACGAAGCAAGCACACCATTCTACACGGCTCGAAAAGCCGTAATAACTCCAATAAGGCTGTCCCCCGATCTGCCCCACTTGGGACAGTGCAAGGTCAATGACCGCTTGGCAGGAATTTCTTGTTCCATCAATAAAGACTACGCCGGAAAGGTCTGCCATTGTCATGCCGCCGCCGTAATTGATGGAGACTTGCGACATCATTTCAAGGAAAATTTCATGGTAGTCTTTTAATTCCTGCAACTTGGCTTCTTCATCTTCCGTCCGACTTGGGATGTTGGAAAGCTGTTCAATCGGGTCAAGGAAGTATTCAGCTTCCAGTCTGTAAATGCCGTCAACAGAAAGTGTGTAGGCTATCACAGAATGGCTTCCGCAGTAAGTATATCCGTTGCAGTCATGGACACAACCACCGCAATAAGAGGTATGTCCGCTACAATCCGGGTCGGAACAAGTGTAGTCGTGTCCCGGACAGTAATAATAACAACAATCCCCACAAGTATAGCTTGAATGTGTCCCCGTAACGGGATTCGGGCAGTCAGATAAGGCATGGATAGAACCACAGGAATGTGCCGCATTGGGCGTCCCCTCTCCCGTCCTTATATCTTGTCCGCAGTATTCAATGCTTGTGGCAGTCGTGACAGTAAAGAGTTTGGAGAAGATTTCTTCCGTCAATGCCTGTGCTTCCGCTTCTGTCGGCTCTAACTCATATTCCATGAGAACAACCGCATTAAATATCGGCTGTATCATGTTAAGAATTTCATCTATGGTCGGAAAAACACTCTGCACTCCGGCTAGTGTCGGCTCAACCACTTCCCCCGAACCAGTGTTGGCATAAAACCGTACAATGTTGTATGTACTCTGGCTTGCTTGCATTTGATTCGCTAAGTCTTGTTGGAAGTCCGCTGACAAGCCCGGTACAATCGTGTTGAGGTATTCCCTCACATCGTAGTCCATGTGGCTGTCTCTCGTTGAGAACATGGACGAAAAGATAGAGGATACCGCCGTCACGGGAACCATGACGATTCCGTTAAAGCCCATGATTACCAGAACCACAATCAGTAAGGGAATAATGATTTTGCTTCCCAACGCCTTTACTGCGTTTATCATGGCTGTTACCATGCTCTTTCCTGCGTTGGCAATCGCAGTAGCGGCTTTCTTTCTTCCGGCGTTCCATGCAGCTTTCAAGCCCTGATTCTTGATAAAGCGTCCTGCCGCTAGGGTAGCCCTGCCAGTAGCCATTCCTCCTTTTACCGCTGTCTTGACGGTATATCCCGTTGCCTTTGCTCCCTTAATGGCTGTACGCACTCCAATGTCCGTAACTTTGATAGCTGTTCCAGTCCCCCGGATTGCCCAATCGTCCGAACCTTGCATTACTCCGGCAAGTGTTAAGCCGCCCCCACGCAAAAAGGAGACGGTTTTCGGTACGCCTTTTAATGCCACAAACGGGATTCCCTTTGTAACTCCCTTTACTATCAGTCCTTTTCCCGTTTTTAAGCCTACGGAAACGCCCGTCTTTATGCCGCCTACACTGAACTTGACGGCTCTGTTTGCCATTCGGGAAACGGCATTTGCCGCAACCGTGGCAGAAATCGTTCCGTTGGTAACGCCACGGACGATTTTAACGCCCCGTTGTACGGTATGATACCCGGTCTGTATGGTGCTTCCGATATGCTTTGCGGTCTGAACGCCGCTCTGTATACGGTTATGGATTCCCGTAACGGAATGAATAATGCCCTGCGACAAGGCGGTTTTGTTAAGTCCAACTGCCAGTGCTTGTGCTTTCAGCATTTGCATGGAAGCGTGGCTTAGTGGATGGAACTGCCCTGCTGATACCATTGCCGCCGTTCTGCTGACCGTGACAACGGCAAGCCCGCCCGTCACAGCTACTTGATACACGCCTTTTCCGGCACTGTACAATCCGTGTGCGGTGCTTTTCGCCATTGCAGGAGCGGCTTCGGTAAACTTCTGGCTTGCCCGGAACGCTTGTACTCCCACAAGCCCTGCGGACACGCCCATTCCTGCGGATTCTGCCCCCAAATCTGCTTGTTGGGATAAAGCGGACTGTGCCTTGCCGCCTACTTTGTTGATGGCATTTTCAAGGTTGAATGACTTGCCATTTGTACTGTTTACAACATTAAAAAGGGAAAAATGGCTTGTCTGCGGCGTTCTGGATATTCCAGTCTGAACGCCGGATAGATTCATAGGGGTGCTTTCTACCCTGTCCCGGATAGTCGGCTGTGGCGTGTTGTATGCCCCGGACTTGTGATAGCTGTCCGTCTGGCTCTGTATTTTCTGTTCCGCTTCCCTGCTGATAGAGGACTGCGTTTTTACATTGCCCGTTGTATTCTGCGGCGGTGTGGGAGAAGATACAGAGGGCGAAACTCTTTCTGTGCTTGTGCGGCTCTGCGGCTGTTGGGTCTGCACCTGCGGTCTGTACGGCGTACTCTGCGGCGTTTGCGTTTCCGCACTTGTCTTAATACTCTCCACCGTTCTAGGCGTGTTCTGAACCTCATTTTCAATGCCGCTCTTGATTAAACCGCTGTCCTTTTTGTAGAAATCGCTCGTCTGGCTCTGTACCTTTCCTGCGGATTCATGGGCTATATCTGTCCCGGTCTTTACGTTTCCTATCTGACTAGACTTGAATTGGGAAACGTCTTTAGCACTGTATTCTTTACCGCCGATTTTATAGCTTACGCTACTTGCTATCGACGGTTTTTTTACATCTGCCATATCCCTCTCCTTTCTTCAAGTGGGTACGTCCTCACTGTGAGGACGTACCCTGCGATTCTACGCACTGTAAATCTGCTGTAACTTCCGTTCAATTTTCTTTTCGGAAAGCGGTGCTTCCGTCTTGTGTTCTTCCATGAGTTCCGCAATCTGTCTCTGAATTTCTTCCTTGCTTAAATCCTCGTCAAACTTCGTGGACATGAGTTTGTACAAATAGGAATCCTCCGGGAAACGGTCTACGAAAGGAACAATAACTTTTTCTGCGAACAGAAGTCCGCTTCCTGCGTCTGCCCCCGTAACAAATCCCATCTGTGTTTCGGAGATGTTCAGCATTTTAGCAAGCTGTTTCAAGTTCTCACTGCTCTGATTCAGCATCATAATGAAGTCAGAGTTGGAAATCATTCCTTTTGCCTTATCCGAACGCAACAAATCTTCCACATCCTGCGTAATGCCCGTAATAACCAGACCGTACTTACGTCCACGCTTATAAAGCTGATTCAGATAGTCGGCACTGTAATAACTCTTGAACATGGTGTGAATCTCGTCACAGTAACAGTAGGTACGGATTTTCTTGCCCTTGTTTTCTACCATTCGATTCCAGATAAAATCAAAGACAATAATAAGTCCTATCTGTCGCAATGCCTGCCCCAAATCCCGGACATTGAATACCACAAGGCGGTTTTCAATGTGTACGTTGGTCGGATGGGAGAACACATTCATACTACCTCTGGTGTAGTAAGCCACACCGTCTGCCACATCCGCATTGTCCTTGGATTCTTCCTTACGTTTATCAAGTTCCGCTTGGAAGTCCATAAGCGTAGGCATATATGCCGGGTCAAAGTCATGTTCCAGATATTCCTCGTAAGCCGCCCTTACGCACTGGTCTACAAGTGTTCTCTGCTGTGGCGTAATGCTTGTGGTGTTTTCGTTGCCGCCCACGGAAATCATGCGCTCCACAATGGACATGATGTAATCGGACTTCTTGGTAAGTGCCTTATCTTTCTTGACTTTCATAGGCGTTGTGGCGTTATCATCATCCTCGTCCAGACCGTAGTCCTCCGGCATATCCATAGGATTGATGTAGGTATCAGACGTAGGGCTGATTTTCAGCACTGTACCGCCAAAGGCTCGGCAGAAGTCTCCGTATTCGTTCTCCGGGTCAATGATAAGAACATTGGTCTTATCATCATCCAGAAGCACGTTCAGAATCTCTCTCTTAGTGGCAAAGGACTTACCAGAACCAGAGCTTCCCAAAACGAAGCCGGACGGCGTTTTCATCTTGGTACGGTTCACAATTACAAGGTTTTGCGAAATCTGATTCAAACCGTAATAGAATCCGCCTTTCTGGAAAAGTTCCTGATTGGAGAACGGCATGAAGATAGAGGTACTCTCGGTTGTCAATGCCCTTTCCACACAAAGTTCTCTGGACTGATAACCGAAAGGAAGCGTCAGCTTATAGCCTTCTTCCTGCTGTTCTGTAAGCACCTGCAACTGCGTGGTATATTTCCGTGCCTTGGAGATAAGGACGTTACAGTTTTCCTCCAGTTCATCCTTATTGTTGCCCTGCACCATAAGGGTAATGGTAACAAAGAACATCTTCTGATTCTTGTTGAGCATATCGTCATACAAGGTTTCTGCTTGTGCGTGAGCATCTTTAATGCTGTGCTGAATCGTCTCCGGGCTGTACCCGGCACGGATAGCCCTCTTTTCTGCGTCAATCTTATTCGTTTCAATACCCGTCAACTGCTTTTTGACAATCCGCAACGCCTTGTCCTGTGCCACTGGCTCAATAGAAAGGGTTGTCGTTACCGGGAAATCATTGTCGCAAAGGTCAGCCAGAAATTCATCCTGCAAGGAAGCCGGAAGATTGTTGAGGAAAAGCACCCGGTAATATTCATCTTCAATCTGGAAGTCCTTACGGTTGAATACCATGATAGACGGGGCAATATAGTCCTTACTGCTGATACCCTGTGCCTTGATAAAGTCATAGTTAATCTGGAAGTCTCCCTCACGTCCCCGTCTGAATTTATCGTGGTAGTATTCCAGTCTTTCATTCGTGGAAAGCACTTCTCCGTCTGAACCGATACGCCGCAGATTCGTGATAATCTCTGCGTCAATCTTATGAAAACGCAGTAATGCGTCAATCGGGCTGTCAGCGTCAATCGTCACAGTCACATACTTCTGAATCTGCATATCGTTCCGTCCGGCAATAATCTGACGGCGTAGGATATTGTTGTATTCCTTTCTGTGTCTGTCGTACTTCTCGCCTTTCATCTGCTTGAATACCTTACGCTCCTGCTCTGCCTTGGAAACGATACGGTTATCAATGACAAAGGCAAACCGCATTTCCTCACTAAAGTAGTTCAGAAATTCTCCCAACTTCACGAAAATTGTTACTTGTTCATCCTCTTTACCCGTCCGGTAGTTAATGTCTTTCAGACGGTACATTTTGGAGAATTTATTGGGGGTAATCTCAAAAAGCCCCTCCTCATAGTCTCCGATATAAGGGATGGATTTCTGCGTGGTGTCGGGAACAACGGTTTTTGCCGTCCTACGCTTCTCCATCTGCTTTGATTTCTTCGCCGCCATCTTCTTGCCCTTGACAATCTCCTGCTTTCGCAGTGTGATTTTCTTCTTGTTCCACTTGGCAAGAATCTTGTCCTCTTTTTTGGTGCGGACATACTGAGGATTGTTCTTCATCTTTTCCTCAATAGCTTCTGCTTTTATCTGCAAGCGGCTTTTTTTCTTCTGGACAGTTTTTTTCTTCTTGTCCTTATTCTTGTTATTCTTTCCGTTGCCGCCCTTGCCCGTCCTCACGGTGAGTAAATCCTGTGCGTCTACGTCAAAGTCCGTTACCCGTTCAGCGTTCGGGTCGGTACGGTATGTAGCTGTCCCGTTTTCTTCTGCTTCCATCAGCAGGAAGATTTTTTCCATTTCTGCGTCTCGCTTCATCTTGTCCCTTTTTTTCCGCTCTTTGCGGCTTTTCGGTTGTTCTTCTTTTATTGCTTCGTTCTGCCAACCTCGCCAGACATTTTCCGTCTTAAATTTCCGCTTCCTTGGATAAAGCCATTCAAACTTGAAAGCGGCAACTGCGAATTTCTCCATTGGCATACCGTTTATTTTCAAAAATCCAACTGCTTCCAGAGGAATGGCAATGGCAATAATAATCCATGCCAGTATATCTTCCAGAATATATTTACGTCCGAACCAGTACAGAGGGACGCATATAAAGAGGGCAACAAGGGTACAAACCAACTGCCTTGCCGTAAGCCCGAAAGCAATCTTTTCTTTGTACTTCCGAATTTCTTCGGGGATTCTCACTGCAATCATGTTTTTTCTCCTTTCTACCTTTCTACATAGCGTCCATTATACTTTTCGCCCACGAACCGCATTTCGCAACTGCCATGACAAGGACGATTCCTGCCAGTAGCATAACGTAACACAAATCTGTTACAACGGTGGTCGGGTCGCTTCCTCCGCTTGCTGATGTGATAAGAGAGGTCAATGCTGTTCCCACAATCATATAGAAAATGCGAATATTAATAATAATCATCACGCCTTGTAGACACACGGCTATGAAGTTCTTGAAAAATTTCTGTGTTATCCGGCTCATGCCGCCGCCCGAACCGTCCCCCAAAGGGAAGAACGCACAAGGAAGCGGCGATACCGCAAGCAGTACATAGAGTTCAAACATTCGCCCAAAAGCGATAACCTGTATCAGCAGTCCGCAAATCTTTACTGCCATGGATAGCAGTAAGCAGGACGCAAGCAGACCGATTACAGACCATATACCAGAAATACTGCTTATCTGTGTCTCAACCTCTGTTGTCATAAGGCTTCCCAAATTGGTGTAGCCGCCAACCGACATTGCACTGGAAATCCAGAGGGACGCTTGATTGTAACAAGCCCGTAAAAACGTAGGTGCAACATCAATACAAAGTTTTGCAAATACCATCTTCACACAGAGTTTCAGACCGTGTTCCCACTTGATAATATCCACTTTAGCCGCAACTTGGGCTATCTCAATCAAAAGACATATCCCGATTACGACATAGCAGAACGGCTTCAATGCGTTAGATAAAGCAAGAACACTGCTCCATACAGCATTGGTATCAAACAATCCGCCCGTCAGTACGTCTTGGGCACTGGATACCGTAGAATCAAAACCATTCATAGCAGACTTTATCAAGTTAAGGAGTGTTTCTTTTAATCCATCCATAAACTTCTCCTTATTCTGCTTTGATTAGAGGAAAAGCCGCTTGCCGTCAGAGTTGGCAAACGGCTTTTCCTTTGTGCTTTTTTTGTTTGTCGTTTTTCTATTAAGCAAAGAAAGTACCAGTAAAAGCGGCAACCGCTACCACGATAGCCCCGGCAATAATGGTGGAAATACCACGGGACTTCTGCTCTGCATCATCAGACTTCCATCCCAGACCAAACATAATGCCGCCTACAAACATGACAACGCCGCCCAGACGTGTTACCCATGTCTGAATGAGGTTGGCAATCGTCTGCCAGAGTGCGTCTGCACCGGAAGCAAACACTGTTCCGCACATCATAACCGCAATGAGCATGACGCACGTAAGCAGGGCGGCGTGACGGTTGAAAAATACGCCGATGGACTGTGCCTTGGTAGTGTTGGTGGTGGTGTTGATTTCCTGTCTTGTCATAACAATATTCTCCTTTTCTTAAAAGAATTTTTTATATTTGCCGCTTCCTCACTGTGAGGACAAGCGGTAAATAACGCTTCGCTCCTTTTTTTCAGCGGTAAAAAGGAAAATCCGTTAGCTACGCCGTTTCTTCCAAAAGTTCTTTGAACGCCGGGTCATCCCCTATCAAGTTCTGCAAGTTTTCCACGGTAGAGAAAATGTCCTCGTTGATTTCGTCCAGATTCGCAACCTCGCTGTCCTCGTCCATGAGAATTTCCTCTACGGTTTCCTCGGACTGTGCTTGAACCAGTTCTTCTGTGGAAGCGGCTTCTTCCTCGCCGTACATATCGTCTGTCATTGGCTCTAACTCCCTCATAATCCGTCCTATGGTATTCAGCAGGACAATGGGGTTATCTTCAAGCCTTGGCAAATCCTTATCCATGTTGACAAGAAATTCTTTTGTTTCCTCGGACGGCTCCATAAAAGAATCCATGCGGCTTTCGACTTCTTCATCTTCCGCAAGCAGGGCTTCAAGGAAGTTCTTCTCGCTTTCCGGGGACAGTTCCCCATCCGACAAGATTTCATCCGATATGGGCTGTAATTCGGGGAATTTCGCTGTCAGCTCCCGTAGGATAATCTGTGGGTCACTGACAAGCTGTGTTTCCTCAAACTCGATTTTCGCCCTCTCGCTTGGCTCTATGGCTACTTCCGGGACAACTGCCGGGGTGTTTTCGTCCTCACTGTGAGGATGTGTTTTCTTTTCCTCCGGCGGCGGCTCTGGCGTGTAGTGATAGCTGTAAGCGTGATTGCCGTCACTGGTGTAACGGTAATTCGGGTGCTTTGTGTAATCGTACTTTTCAGAGTAGAACGGGCTTCTGCCGCCAATGACAAGCAGACAGTTTTCTTTCTTCAACTGCCGGATTTCATCCGCAGTCATTAACTCACGTCCCACTACATCAAAGTTTTCAGAGGAACTACCCTGCCTACCTCTTGTGCGTCCAGTGGTACGCTTATCAAATGTTCCCTTACCCAACAGCTTGCTCATGTATTCCAGAGTGTCCATGTGTGTTAT
>OLCU01000296.1_pt1 | contig 11906 bp, 5 predicted proteins | sample 1607601 | NCBI WGS metagenome assembly OLCU01 (sample SAMN02674606, study PRJEB24791) | human gut metagenome, SKBSTL068 | isolation source: stool | host: Homo sapiens | place: USA | reverse complement strand
CTGTCCTGCTCCAGCTCCCGGTTCAGGGCGATCTGGAAATAGGGGGTGGTCATGATCCACTTTTCCCCGTTCTGGCTAAAGAAGGGCAGAAAGGTCGTGTCGATGCCCTCCTCCTGAAACATCTTCACGCCGGCGGAGCTGCCAAAGTACATGGCCACTTCCCCGTTCCGGAACAGGTTCATCACGTCATCGTAAGTCAGCGCAAGGTCGTCCGCCGTGAGGTGGGTATCTTGAATGAACTGGGCCATCCGCTCGAATGCCCCCGGCCAGACAGTGTCGTCCAGACCCACCCGCTCGCTGTTGGCGGGGTCGCTGTAGGCGGTGCGCCACTTGCGCCCCTCCGTAGTGGTAAGCTCGGCAGCCGAAAGCCCCTGCAGCGTCTCCATGCAGGTGTAGTCGTAGGCATAATCGGCGGTAAAGCCGCGGATGCCTACCTTCTCGAAGGCCTGACAGGCCGCCACAAAGCTGTCGTAATCGGTAGGCAGCGGGATGTCGTACTGCTCGAACAGGCTGCGGTTGACCACGAATCCGTGGGCGTCGGCGCACACCGGCAGCCAGTTCACGCTGCCGTCCTCATTTTTGAAGCTGTTGAGGTAGGCGTTGTAGACCGCGCCCGCCTCGTTGGTGGTCGCAAGGTTCATCAGGCTGTCCTTCAGGGGAGCTGCATCGTGCAGCGAGAAGCGGCAGCTGGTGATGATGTCCGGCAGGCCGCCATTCTCCTGCAAGAATTTGTAAAAGTCCAGATCGTTGTTGCCCACGATGAACTCGATATTCACGTCCGGCAGCTGCGCCTGGACATAGGGAGCATAGGTTTCGTACAGGCTATTCGTCCACAGATACACCTGAATGGTCTGGGCGTCCTCCTGCTGCTGTACCTGTTCTGCGGTTTTTGTGCCGCAGCCGGTCAGCAGGGAAACCGCCATCACCAATGCCGCAAGCAGGGAAATAAGGCAGTGCAATGTTCTTTTATTCACTAAATCGTTCTCCTCACAACTTTAGAGCAACTGGCGTTTTCCGGCAAAGCTGCTTTGGCCTACTTGTCGTACATCACTGCCCGCAAGAGTGTGCGCTGTAAAAACCGCCCACGGAAAGGATGCCGCAATTTTTGCCTCTTTTCTGTTTTTACCGCGAAGGGGCACAGAATGACAGAGACATAAAAATATTTTACCACTACCATGAAAAATTTTCAATAAAATTTCATATATTGGTCCATAAAAGCTGTGTGGGATTACAATAGATGTGTCACAAAGTGAAAAAAGACGAATGAGCCGTTCTGTGGTACAGTTAAATTGCTACACCAAACATCACAGAAACTGCCGTTCAGGCATAAGAAATAAAGCACCCGCAGCAATTTGCTCACCGGAGATTCAAAACCTCTGTGGCGCTTGCTGTGGGTGCTTTTGCTTTTGGGCGCTGTTTATTTCAGTACATCTGCAAGGACCTGCAGCAGGTGCGGAATATCCAGCGGCTTTGCAATATGGCCGTTCATACCGGCCTTCAGTGCGTTCTGACGGTCTTCCTCAAAGGCATTTGCCGTCATTGCAAAGATGGGGATGCCAGCCTTTGCGGCATCCGGCAGCGCACGAATCTGCCGCGTTGCCTCGTAGCCGTCCATGTTGGGCATCTGGATGTCCATGAGGATCAGGTCATACTGTCCGTCTGCCGCCTGCTTCATCTTCCGGACGGCGATCTCGCCATCCTCGGCAGATTCCACCTCAAAGCCCGCTTCCTTCAGGATCTCCACTGCGATCTCACGGTTCAGCTCGTTGTCCTCCACCAGCAGGATCTTTTTCCCTTTGAAGGTCTCCGCGTTCAGCTGCACCGGCCTGCAGGCAGGCACTGCACCGAACGGCTCTGCCAGCACTCTGCGCAGCTCCGAGAGGAACAGCGGCTTTTCGCAGAAGGCGGTAACACCGGCAGCGCGGGCTTCCTCTTCAATATCGGCCCAGTCGTAGGCGGTCAGGATAATGATGGGGCGGTTTTTTCCAATCACCTTGCGGATCTGCCGCACGATCTCGATGCCGTTCATATCGGGGATCAGCCAGTCGATGATGTAAACGCTGAATTCATCCCCCTGCTCCATGGCATACCGGGTGCGGATCACCGCTTCCCTGCCGGAGATCGTCCACTCCGGCCGCATCCCGATCTTGGACAGCATGGTGCTGACGCTCAGGCAGGTGTCGGTGTCGTCGTCCGCCACCAGTGCGCGCAGCCCTTCCAGCTGCGGGAGCTGCCGCTGCTCCACCTTCTGCTCACAGCGTGCAAAGCAGAGGTCCACGATGAACTCGCTGCCCTTGCCCAGCTCGCTCTCGATGGCGATGGTGCCGCCCATCAGGTCCACGATGTTCTTGGTGATGGACATTCCGAGGCCGGTGCCCTGAATGCCGCTGACGGTGGAGCTTTCCTCCCGGCTGAACTCCTCAAAGATGTGTTTCTGGAACTCCGCGCTCATGCCGATGCCATTGTCCTTGATGCGGAACTCATAGCGGGCACGCCCGGTGGGCGCACCGTTCTTCTGGGCGATGCGGAGGCTGATCATGCCGCCGGTGGGGGTGAACTTGATGGCGTTGGACAGAATGTTCAGCAACACCTGATTCAGCCGCAGCGGGTCGGTGATGATGTCCTCGTTCTCCACATCCATGGTGTCGATGAAGAGCGACAGCCGCTTGGCCGAGACATTGGGCTGGATGATGGAGCGCACATCGTGGACGAGATCCGGCAGATGCACCGCGCGCTCCTCGAGCTTTACTTTTCCGCTCTCGATGCGGCTCATATCCAGCACATCGTTGATGAGGGAGAGGAGGTGCTGACTGGAAGTGGAGATCTTTTTCAGATAGTCCAACACCTGCTCCCGGTTGTCGATATGGGTCGCAGCCAGAGAGGTGAAGCCGATGATGGCGTTCATCGGGGTGCGGATGTCGTGGCTCATGTTGAACAGGAACTCCCGCTTGGCGCGGTTTGCCGCCCCCTCGTGCTGGAGCGCGATCTCCAGCTTGCGGTTCTGCTCCTCCAGCTGAGTCTGATACTTCTTCTCCTGCTCCTTTTTCTGCTGCTCCATCTCCTGTGCCGAGCGCCTGCGCAGCGTTTGAAGGACGACCACGAGCAGGATATAACCGGCCAGTGCCATCAGGATGGTGGAGACGGACGCACGGAAGATCGTTCTGCCGTCTGTATACGCATAGAGGTCAAAGGTACGCCCGTGGCTGTACATCCCGAAATAGGAGCCGGAGCCGTCCCAGCCGCGGGTGTGGGTCAGCATCTCCGCGACCCCGACTTTGCGGATCTCCTGTACCGTCGGGCTGTCCGTGGTGTCCTGCCCGATCAGCTCCGGGCGGTTGGAGGCGATGACCTGATTGTTCTGCACGATGAACAGGGTGCCGCTGGTCTCTTCCGGGTAGCCATCCAGAATGCTCTGGACCGACAGCGCCGTCCCTTCGACAAGCGCCGCCGGGGTGTACCGATAGGTGAGCAGGATGGCCGCGCCGCTGCCTGCCCGGTGTGCCGTCACATCCACGACAGACCCGTCTTCCAGCAGGACGCGCTTCATATAGGTCTTCTGCGGGTAGCGGAAGACGTCCAGAGCGGCATCGGTCCTGAGCTGGTCGCCAAACCGGGCATAGCCGACCCCGTTCGCGGTATACTCGCAGAGGAGCGTGCCCTCCGGGTCAAGGACGGAGATGCCGGTGAGCCAGAGCCGTTCGGCTTCCTTTTTCAGGCACTGCGGGTCGGAGAAGTCCAGCGAGGGGTTATCGACCAGCTCCTGCACCGAGACCGCTGTGCGGCGAAGGGTCTTCGCTGCAACGGTATCGTTGTATTTTTCGTAGCGGGTGGACTGCGATTTGACAAAATCGAGGATCTGGCAAAAGCGTTCCTCTGTTGAGCACAGCGCTTTCCAGTTCGAGAAAAAGACGACGCCTGCCATGAAGAGCACGCCGACGATCAGATAGGGCGCCCAGATCCGCGCAGCCGGAGCGGGCTTATTTTTATGTTCCAATGGTGTCCACCTCCAGATACTGCGAAGGGTTTTCGAGATATTTGCCGACGATCTGCTCCAGCGTGCCGTCTTCGCGCAGCTGCGCAAAGGTATCGTTCAGCTGGCTGTCCAGCCCCCGGCTGTCGTTCGCTGCAAAGGCCACGCCCAGCCCGGTGACGAGCAGCGGCTCGGACAGGATGCGGAACGCCACGGAGTTGTCCTTCATATATTGCAGGATGGTCGTCTCATGGGAGGCGATGGCGTCCACGTAGCCGCAGCCCAGCAGCGCATACTGGATGCTGCGGTCTTCGATGCTGAACACATCGACCCCCTGCGGGAGGCGGGGGTCGGAGCCGCTGAGAAAAAGCTCCTCCGGCTTGCCAGTGCTCTGGACGGCGATGCTCTTTCCGGCAAGGTCGCTGAGGGACTGGATGCTGCTGTCGTCATTCACGGCGACCACCTGACGGCTCACCATGTAAGGCCCGGCCCAGTGGTAGAGCGCTTCGCGCCCCTCCATGGAAAAGCAGCCCCAGATGCAGTCGATGGCACCGCTCTCCACGAGGGTGGTCTTCTGCTCCCAGTCGATCGGCTCGAACCGGGTGGAATACCCCATGCGGCGGAACGCTTCGGTGGCGATCTCCACATCGATCCCGGCGGGAACGCCGTCGTTGTTCAGATAAATATAGGGAGGATAGGTGTCGCTCCCCACAACGATCTGGGGGAGGCCGCCGTCCTTCGCTTTCGTCTCTCCGCAGGAGGTCAGGCCCCCGGCGGCCGCAGAGGCCGCCAGCAGCCCGCACCCGCGCAGAAAGGCACGGCGTGAGATTCTGTGTTTCATTCCTTCTCCTGTTTTTCCTGCATCTGCGGATGCAGTTTTTCGTTCAGTTCGTCCTGTGTGTCCGTCAGGCATTGCAGCAGCAGCGGGTTGAACGCGCCGCATTCGCCGTTCTGGATCATCTGCACCGCTTTCTCGTGGGAGAAAGCCTTTTTATAGCAGCGCTCGCTGGTCAGGGCGTCGTACACGTCGGCCAGCGCGACCAGCTGTGCACTGATGGGGATGTCGTCGCCCTTCAGCCCATCCGGGTAGCCCCGGCCATCCCAGCGCTCGTGGTGCCAGCGGGCGATCTCGTAGGCGGTCTGCAGCAGCGGCTCCTCGCCGAAATTTTCCAGCTTTTGCAGTATCTCCGCGCCCAGCATACTGTGGGTCTTGATGACCTCAAATTCCTCCGGGGTCAGCCTGCCGGGCTTGTTGAGGATCTTTTCGTCGATGCCGATCTTGCCGATGTCGTGTAGGGTAGAGGCCAGCGGAATGAGATCCTGCTGTTCTGCAGAAATCGAGTAGTTGTTGCTGATCTCCAATAGACGGTGGAGCAGCATTTCTGTGATGATACGGATATGCCGCACATGAGCACCGCTTTCGCCGTTGCGGAACTCTACGATATGGCTCAGCACACCCACCAGCGTATCCGTATTATTTTCGCGGGCGCGGATCTGGTCGGACACCATCTTCACCAGCCGCCGCTGCTTGGCATACAGTTTGATGGTGTTGGTCGCGCGGCGGTACACGATGCGTGCATCGAAAGGTCGATTGACATAATCACTCGCGCCTAGTTCATAGGACTTCCGAATTACAGCGTTAGAGTCATCACTGGAGATCATGATGACCGGGATGTCCTCGATGGTGTGGTTGGCGTTCATGGCCTTGAGCACCTCGAAGCCATCCATGACCGGCATATTGATGTCCAGCAGCACCAGTGCAAGATTCCCGGCTTCGGCCTGCAAGGCATCCATACATTCCCGGCCATCTTTTGCTTCCAGAATACGATAGTCGCCTTGCAGGATTTCGGCCAGGATGAGGCGGTTCATTTCAGAGTCATCCACAAGAAGAATCTGCGGCTTCTCCTCCACCAGTTCTTCCTGCGCGGTCAGCGCGTTTTCGGGGAGTTCCACCGTGACGGCATTCTTGCGGCACTTTGCCTGATACATCAGCCGGTCTGCCCGGCGAACCGCATTCTCCATCGGGTCGGTGATGGCCTGCATCGTTCCGCCGATGCTCAGTGAGAGGCGAAAATGCGAATAACCGGGTACAGTAGCCTGCTGCATGGCGGCTCTGATCTGCTCCAGCTTGGCTTGCAGGATGTCGCTCGGAATGCCGGGCAGCACCAGCAGGAACTCGTCCCCGCCGTAGCGGATGAGCAGGTCGGAATCCCGGATGCAGGAGCGGATGGCGGCGGCTGCCGCTTTCAGCGCCATATCACCGGCGTAATGCCCATAGGTATCGTTGCAGACCTTGAAATCGTCCACATCCATCAGCGCGATGCCTGCGGGGCCGACGATACGGGATGCGATATCCTCATAGTAGCGGCGGTTGTATGCGCCAGTCAAGACATCGTAGTAAAGTTTTGCACGGTAGCTCTCTGTTGTTTCTTGAAGCATTTCCTCGGCTTCGGCCTGCATCTTTTCCATGCTGGAGCGCTCGAACTGCCATTGCAGGCGACCGATCAGCAGAATGTTCGCAGCGATACCAAGGCCGATCACGATGAGCTTTTGAAGGTTCAAAGAGGTGTAAAGAAAAAAGCTGTGGTCGGTAGAAAAGAAAAACGCGGAGTATAGGAATGCAATGAGGCCGCTTACGATTCCTGCTGCATAGCCGTATTTCACGAGCACAGCAGAAAGAACAACAAAAAGCAGGATATTTGGATTTGGAATATGAAAATTCCAGACGATCAGGCAGGTGCTCAATTGGGCAAGTGCCGATAGCAGCATAGGCTTGATTTTATTTGGCTGTTGTTCCATACGCAATACCATCCAATACTTTGATTCATCATGATTGCTCTCTCACAAAAAAAGAGCTGGGCCGCAAATGGGCGGCCCTGCTAGGTCGTGAGTGTCGGTCATCTGCGAAACCGTGCGATTCCACTATTTATTTTCGGGGGGGGACGCGGAAGCGCTTTACCGTCTGCTCCAGTGCGTTGATGTCCACCGGCTTTGAGAGATGCTCGTCCATCCCGGCGTCCCGGCTCTTCTGCATATCCTCAAGGAATGCGTTTGCGGTCATGGCAAGGATGGGGATGGTGCGTCCCAGCGGATTTTCGCCGCTGCGGATGCGCTGGGTGGCTTCGAGGCCATCCATGACGGGCATCTGCACATCCATCAGGATCATGTCGTACTCGCCGGGCTTGACGCTGGCGAAAGCGTCCACGATCTCCTGACCGTTGGAGCAGATGGTGCAGCGCGCACCCTTGGTCTCCAGCAGCAGCTCTAGAATTTCGGCGTTGATGGCGTTGTCCTCGGCGCAGAGGAAGTTCATCCCGGACAGGGGCGAGACGGCCTCGGCCTCCTCCGGGAGGGCCGGCGCCGTCTGCACCTTGTCCGCCTCGGCGTCGATGGGAAATTCCAGCACGACCTCAAAGCGGGTGCCCTTGCCGGTGGCGCTCTCCACCCGGATGGTGCCGCCCATCAGGTCTACGATGCTCTTGGTGATGGCCATGCCGAGGCCCGTGCCCTGCACCTTGTTGGTGCCGGATTTCTCCTCCCGGGTAAAGGGGTCGAAGAGGGTCTTCTGGTAGGCTGCGCTCATGCCGATGCCGTCATCCTGCACGATGAACCGGTATTTGGCGTAGTGGTCGTTCCGGGGCAGCTCCTCGGCCTCGAACCGGATGTGTCCGCCTTGGGGCGTATACTTGACCGCGTTGGAGAGGATGTTCATCAGCACCTGATTCAGCCGGGTGGGGTCTGCCAGCAGGTTTTTGTGCTGGATGTGGGTGGAGACGGTGAAGGTCTGCTTCTTCACGTTCGCCTGTGAGAAAATCATCGTGTTGAGCTGGTCGAGCTGATGGGAAAGATCCATCGGCTCGATGGTCAGGGTGGTCTTGCCGCTCTCGATGCGGCTCATGTCCAGAATATTGTTGATGATGCTCAGCAGCAGCTGCCCGGAGCTTTTCAGCTTGCCGAGGTGATCTGCCAGCTTTTCTGGCTCGTCCAGCTCGTTCTCCATCAGAGCGGTCAGACCGACGATGGCGTTCATGGGGGTGCGGATGTCGTGGGACATATTGGAGAGGAAGTCGGTCTTGGCCTTGCTGGCGCGCTCGGCAGACTGCAGCGCCTCTGCGGCAATGTCTTGTGCCCGCCGCAGCTCGTCGTTTGCCTGCGTCAGCTGGATGTTGTATTGTTCCAGACGGAGGTTCGCTTCTTTTTCTGCCTGCAGCTCCTGCTGCTGCTTTTGCCGCAGGAGAAACCAGCCAACGAAAACTGTTACGACCGAGAACGCCAGCGCAATGACGATGATGATGACCATGACGATGTTGACCAGCTTCTGCGTATTCACGGCCACATATTCTGCCGGAACAAGAAAAGCCAGTGTCCACTGGGCGTTTTTCATCTGCTTCAGGGCGTAGAAATACTCGGTTCCGTCCAGCACGGCGTTGGAATAGCAGGAGCCTGTGCGGGTAAGCCGCTCCTTTGCCTCCGCAAAGGAAGAACCGTGCAGATAGGACATCTGGGAAAGCACGGTGTATACGTTGTGCCCCTTCAGCAGCTCAGTCTCATTGGCGTTGAACAGCTTGAAGCCGTTGTTGTCCAGCACATAGACGCTGTTGTTATTTTCGTAGGCGTCGCAGCGGAAATAATCGTTCAGCTGGGTCATGCACTGGGAGATGCCAAAGTAGCGCAGGGTGATCTCTTTCTCTCCGCTTTGCAGTGTGATGGGGGTGGGGAGCTGTTTCAGGAACACCATCCGGGAGTCGTCCTCGGTCAGCGAGTTGGAAACGTAGCTGACCCGCTCCGGCGCGCTTTCCAGATAGCTCATTCCCCGCAGCAGCCCCATGCGGCCATGCTCGGTATAATAATGTCCGGCAGAGTCCACGGCAATAAGCTCGATCTGCTTTTCCTTGTAATTGGAAAGTTCAGACAGCTTTTCCAGATAAGAAAACAGATCATCGGTCGTCTCCATGGGCATATAGGCCAGATAATTGCACTGCACATCCACATCGTCCCAGTGGTTGTCGATCACATCCTCCAGACTGCGGAACATCTGGTGGGTGACTTCCTCCATCTGGCTCAGCCGCTCATGGTAGACAAGGTTCTGGATGTAGGTCTGGCTCACGATAAAAAGGGTCAGGATGACCGCAAGGCTGACAACGCCGATGCCCCAGAGCAGCTGCCGATAGTTCTTCTTGTTCACATCCAGTATCTCCTGTCCATTCTGTTCAGCTCCATGCGGTATCTGCCCGGCTGATGGAGGTGTATCCGCCAAAGAAAGCCTTGGCGGCATCCATGCCCACCACGCCGCTGTCCACGACCTCGGCTTCTGCCGCCAGCCGGTCGCTCACACCGCAGATAGCCACCTGATAAGTCTCGCCCGCATCCGGCTGCACCGGGCTTACCAGCACATAGGGGTAGCCCTTGCCGTTGCCGTAGGCATCATATCCAGAAGCAAGCAGGTCGTTGATCTGCTGCCCGGTCAGGGCAACGGTCTGGATGGTGCGGTTCCAGCCGGTGGGCAGGATCACCGAAAGGTCGTAATCCGTAATGTCCTTGGCGTACAGCTTGGCAGCTACGCCGTGATGGTTCTGATCGGTGGGGTTGCCGGGGATCCATGTGCTCAGCGAGACCAGCGCAAGGTCGCTGCCGGTGGCCTGTGCAAAGCAACGCCCCACCAGCCGGGCGCAGTCCTCCTGCGAAAGCTCCTCCGTAACGGTAGTGATGACATCCGGGGTGTTGTTCACCACACTGTCCTGATCCTCGTCCAGCTGACGGATGACCTCCTCCATGGTAGCATTGCCCTTGATAAAGTCCAGCATTTTAAGGCCGGTGGTCACGATGGTGTTTTCCCAGCCGGAATAGATAAAGGGCGCGGTATTGCCTGCGTTCAGGGCATCGGCGATGTCGGCATAGTAGGTGCCGTCCGCTTTTGCGTCCTTGAAGGGCAGCAGGCTGCTTTTCAGCGCCGTTGCGGGCTGCAGAGCGCTGGTGCCTGCAACGGTGGAAAGCACACGCATCACCTTGAGCGCATCTTCCAGCTTCTGGGGGGCCTGCTCCAGCTTTTTATTCAGACCGTAGAAGCGGTTCACATTCAGCACAAAAACGTTCTGGGTGCCGTCCTCCGAGAGAAACGGCATCAGCCCGTATTTATCGGCGTTGCCCTCTGCCTCCACGATGCCGTTGGTGTTTCCGATCAAAAACAGGGTGTTGCCCTCGGTCATCCTCTGCCGGGTCACATTGTCGTCAAGGGCATCGCCGGAGTCGTTCAGCATCCCGATGTCCTTCCACTTCTGGACATAGGCCATCGCCTGCATCATGCCGGGGGTGTTGCTGACGTTTGCTGCGCCGGACAGATAATCCTTCTGCCACAGTCTGCCGTCCAGTGTGCCAAGGAAATCGGCATCTGCAATGTTGCACAGATACTGGAAACCGTAGCCCGGGTACTGGATCTGCGGCAGACAGAGATCGACCCCGGCTTCCTTTGCCTTTGCAGCCAGTTCTTCCAACTCAGCGAAAGAATTGGGCAGTTCCCAGCCGTGTTCCCGCAGCAGGGTCTTATTATAGGTGATGCCGTAGCAGTTGTAAGCCGAGGGCAGCAGATAGATGGCACCGCCGTCGAATACATCCTGCAAGCGGGACTCCACATAGTTGTCGGTAAAATCATAGCCGGAAAGGTCCAGCAGCTTGTTGGACACAAGGTCGGTCATGGGATTATAGACCGAAAGAGTGCAAATATCCGGCAGGTCGCCCGCCGCAAACATATTCTGCAAACAGGTGGTGGTGTTATCGCCGCTGTACGGCACGACCTCGATGTTCACCTCCGGATAAACGCTGTGCACCTGCTCAATAAAGGCTTCTACCTCCAGATAAGGTGCCATAAAGGTGACGGCTTCGCGCACGTCCTCTGTCTGGCTTTCAGCCTTGCCGCCGCAGGCGGTCAGCGCTGCCGCAGCGGCCACGCCGCCGGCGGCCTGCAAAAAAGAGCGGCGAGAGATTTTGTTCATCATAGGATGCTCCTCACATTTCCAGTATTTTCAAGTTTATCATTATAATAGAGGTGTTTCAAGCGTTTTTGCCAAAAAAAGACGCGCGCGCGGCCTCTTTTGGCCCTCTCCGCCCTCCTTTTGCGTCAGCAGCCCGGAGGGGCAAAAAGAAAAGCACGAAGGCCGAAACCTTCGTGCTTTGTGGTGGGCCAGGCAGGACTTGAACCCGCGACCAAGCGGTTATGAGAACGTCGCTAATTTTGAAATCCCGTTTTTCTTGTGGAATCTTGTGACTATCTCATAGTTCCGCAAAACCACCTTTGTGTACTTTGACGTAACTTTTGGTGTCTTTTCGTGTCTAAAATGGCTCTTTGTACCCAGAACCGTACCCAAGAATTTTTGGGTACGAAACTCGACACTTGCTGTTACCATTTTACCATGCCCATATGAAAATCCGAACAACCTGTGTGGTGTGTATCGTTCGTCATAAGGGTACATCATTTCCACCGTAAAAGCAATAGCTATTTTCTACATAGCTCACTTTCAAAAAAGAAGGTGAGCTTTTTCTATTGCAGAAATCGGGAAGGAGGTTTTCCACATGAATGCACCCATACAGTTGAAAATCCGAGGACACACCAAATGATGCTGGACTACTTTTATGGTCAGTCGGGCGAATTGTTCTCCTACTTCCGCATCCCAAAGGCACTGTTCCATGACTGCCGCTTCCGGCAGCTTTCCACCGATGCCCGGACGCTGTACGGCATCCTGCTGGACCGCATGAGCCTGTCGGTGAAAAACGGCTGGCTGGACGAGCAAGGGCGGGTGTATATCATCTACACCGTCCGGGAAGTGCAGGAATCCCTCTGCTGCGCCGAACACAAGGCGGTCAAGCTGTTCCGGGAACTGGAGCAGCTCGACCTCATCGAGCGCAAACGCCGTGGTCTGGGCAGACCCAGCCTGATCTACGT
>OLCU01000273.1_pt1 | contig 12834 bp, 6 predicted proteins | sample 1607601 | NCBI WGS metagenome assembly OLCU01 (sample SAMN02674606, study PRJEB24791) | human gut metagenome, SKBSTL068 | isolation source: stool | host: Homo sapiens | place: USA | reverse complement strand
GGTGCCGCCGATAATGAGGGTATCCGCCTTGCGGATGGCAGACACGGCCCCGGAGAGCACTTCCTCGTCCAGCCCTTCCTCATACAGAACGACATCCGGCTTGACGATGCCGCCGCACTTGGGGCAGCGGGGCACGCCGGTACTGTTGGCAATGAAGTCCACATCGTAGAACGCGCCGCACTTCACGCAGTAGTTGCGCAGGGTGCTGCCGTGGAGCTCGTAAACGGTCTTGGAGCCAGCCGCCTGATGCAGGCCGTCGATGTTCTGGGTGACGATGGCTTTCAGCCTGCCCTCCCGCTCCAGCTTTGCCAGCCGCAGGTGGGCAGCGTTGGGCTTTGCCCCCTTCACAATGAGCTTATCCCGGTAGAACCGGTAGAACTCCTCGGGGTTCTCCTCCCAGAAGGTGTGGCTCAGGATGGTCTCGGGCGGGTAATCGTACTTCTGGTGGTACAGGCCGTCCACGCTGCGGAAATCAGGGATGCCGCTTTCGGTGGAGACCCCCGCGCCGCCAAAAAAGACGATGCGGTCGCTCTCGGCAATGATTTTTTCCAGTGCAGGAACCATAAAAGAAACGCTTCCTTTCCGGCAGATCGTTGTGTTTTGGATAGCTCCAGTATAACACAAATCCAGAGGAAAGGAAGCGTTTCTTTTTTTGATGGGATTGTCCCCTTGCTCAGCGCCCGTTTTCGGCAAACAGGGTCCCCAGCGCATCCAGCAGATCATGCGGGAGCATCCCGGTTTCCCCGTGCAGGGCGGCGGCACGGTCGGCAGCTGCACCGTGGAGATAAACGGCACAGGCAGCGGCATCAAAGGCAGGCAGGCCACAGGCCAGCAGGGCGCTGGTCATGCCCGCCAGCACATCCCCGCTGCCGCCCCGGGAAAGCCCCGGGTTGCCGGTGGGATTGACCGCACAGCGGCCATCCGGCCCTGCAATGACGGTATGTGCCCCCTTCAGCACCACCACAGCATTCCATGCTTTCGCATAGCGCAGCGCCGTGCCTTCCCGGTCCGCGTTGATCTCTGCCGCAGAGCGCCCGGTCAGCCGGGCCATCTCGCCGGGGTGGGGCGTTAAAATCAGTTCTCCTTGAGGATGAAGTATTTTTTCCGTTTGGAGCAGGTCAGCGGCGGCGTTCAGGCCGTCCGCATCCAGCACTGCACTGCCGGAAAAGCCGGGCAGGAGCGTTTTTACCAGTGCCCGGGTCTCGGCGGCACGGGCCGCGCTCTGGGCCGTATAGCCCAGCCCGGGGCCCGCCAGCAGGACAGAGGCCTTCTGCCGCCGGATACGGTCGATATTCTGGGGCGAGATGCCGCCCTCTGCCCCCGCTTCGCAGGGGCAGAGGCAGCACTCGGGCAGGCGGGCAGCCACAGCCGCCAGCACCGGCTCCACACTTGCCAGCGTAACGATGCCGGCCCCTGTGCGCAGGGCACCTTCCACGGCCAGCGCCGCCGCGCCCCGGTAGGACGCACTGCCCGCCACCGCCAGCACGAAGCCAAAGGTCCCCTTATGCGCATCCCGGGGGCGGGGCTGGATCTTTTGCCAAACAAAATCAGAAGTTGTTTCGAACATAGGCGGCTCCTTTCCTACTGTGGTTTAACCCCCCAGTCACGCTTTGCGTGACAGCCCCCGCTAATAGGGGGGCCCTTGGCATTTCGTAAAGCTCACCCTCTTTGCCAAGCAATGACGGAGAGGTTTAATCCGTTCCCTGCAAATACCTCCGGATCTCCTTCTCCGCCTCCTGCACCTCTTCATGGAACATGCGGGCAGAGACACGGAGGGCACCATGGCCCAGAATGATGACCTGTTCCATGCCATCGGAGGTGGCCACGCGGACGCGGCGGCCCTTGCCGATCTCATGGGTGACACGCTCGATGAACATATCGGCGGTCTCGGCTTCCCGGGTGTAGACCACATGGATATTGTGGTACTGTTCTATGCTGCCGGGGCTGCCCGGCACACGGTAGGCATCAAACACAAGGATGAGCACGCACTTCTTAAAGCCCTGATAGTTGCAGAGGATGTCCATCAGCCTGTGGCGGGCCGCTTCCAGGCTCTCTTTGGAGAGTGCGTTCAGCTCGTCCCATGCAAAGATGATGTTGTAGCCGTCCACCAGCAGGTATTCGGGCTGGATCTCCCACTGCTCGGCGTTGAAATCGGGGCGTTCCCGCTTCTGGGTGGGGCGGAACGCCGCCAGCGGGTCCCGCTTGATGGGCCCATAGGTCTGTTCAAAGATCTTCAGCAGCTCAGCATCCTCTTCCAGGGTGGCGCGGTAGGCAGCCATCCGGCGGGGACGGGCCTGCACCGCTTCCTCGGTCTTTGCAGTCTTGCCCCAGCCGCTGTCCACATGCATGTGGCTGCGCACCTGCTCCCAGGGCACCACAAATCCGGCCCCGTGGGCGCAGAACACCGAATCCGCCGGGTTGTCGAGGTCGTGTTCCGGCTCATAGCCCGCGGCCTCGATGACCTCCGCTGCATTGTGGCAGGGGCGGTAGCCGTCCAGCGTCAGGCTCAGATGTCCCCGGCCCCGGCTGTAGCTCACCACCTCCATCGGGTAGCTGCGCATGGCTGCCACCGGCGCAAAGCCGGTGAGAGTGGCCGTCTGGCCGTCGGGGGCGGTCTCGGGCGGTTCGAAGCTGCCCTCCATCCGCTGGATGTCGCTCATGGCCCGGCCAATATTCTCCGCAGGCACTTCCAAGCGGAAGGAATACCACGGCTCAAGGAGCTGAGTCTTTTTGATCTGGTCTGCCATCATCAGGCCCTGCCGCACGGCGCGGTAGGTGGCCTGACGGAAGTCACCGCCCTCGGTGTGCTTGAGGTGGGCGCGGCCCGCGATGAGGGTGATCTTCATGTCCGTCAGCGGTGCGCCCATGAGGACGCCGACGTGCTGCTTTTCTTCCAGATGCGTCAGCACGAGGCGCTGCCAGTTCTTGTCCAGCTCCTCTTCCCGGCAGTCAGCGGCAAACTGCATCCCGCTGCCCCGGGGCAGCGGCTCCAGCTTCAGGTGGACCTCGGCGTAGTGGCGCAGCGGCTCATAATGGCCCACGCCCTCAATGGCCTCCGTTATCGTTTCCTTATATAGTATGCCGCCGGAGTCGAATTCCACGTCCAGCCCATACCGCTCCGCCAACAGGCTTTTCAGCACCTCGAGCTGGATCTCGCCCATGAGCTGGACGTGGATCTCGCCCAGCGTCTCGTTCCAGACGACGTGGAGCTGCGGCTCTTCCTCTTCCAGACGATGGAGCCTGCCCAGCGCGGCATGGACGTCCGCGCCCTCGGGCAGGCAGACCCGGTAGCTCAGCACCGGTTCCAGCACAGGGAGGTCGCTGTCCCGCTCGGCGCCGAGTCCGGTGCCGGGGCGGGCCTTGGTCAGGCCGGTGACGGCGCAGACCTGTCCCGGCCCGATGGCCTCTGCCAGCGTATACTTTGCACCCGAATAGAGCCGCAGTTGGTTGGCCTTTTCGGCCCAAGGCTCTCCGTCCGCTTCGCCGGTGAGCTGGGCCTTGACCTTCAGCTCCCCGCCCGTGACCCGCAGCCACGTCAGCCGCTCGCCCCGCTCATCCTGCGAGACCTTGAACACCCGGGCACCAAAGGCTTCCAGCGCCGGGGCGGCACGGGTGTATCTGTCAAGCCCCTCCAGCAGCTCATCCACGCCCTGCAATCCGCCCGCGTTCTCCCGCTGAAGGGCCACGCCGAACCAGCAGGGGAAGACGTGCCGCCGGGCGATGGCAGGGATGATGTCCTCCGCCGTCAGGCCGCCTGCGTCCAGCATCGTCTCCATCAGGCGCTCGTCGCAGAGGGCCAGTGCCTCGTCCCGTTCGGCCTGCGGGGCACCGAAGTCCACGAAGCCCTCGCCCAGACGGCGGGAAAGCTGCCCCAGAAGGGCTTCTTTCCCCGGGCCGGGCAGATCCATCTTGTTGAGAAAGACGAAGGTGGGGATATGATACCGCCGCAGCAGACGCCAGAGGGTCTCGGTGTGGCTCTGGACGCCGTCGGTGCCGCTGACGACCAGCACTGCGTAGTCCAGCACCTGCAGCGTCCGCTCTGTCTCGGTGGAAAAATCCACATGGCCGGGGGTGTCCAGCAGAGTGATGCCGGTGCGGCCCGTTTTCAGCAGGGCCTGCTTGGAAAAGATCGTGATGCCCCGCGCTTTTTCCAGCGTGTCGGTATCGAGGAAGGCATCCTTGTTGTCCACCCGGCCCAGCCTGCGGATGCTGCCTGCACGGTAGAGCATTGCTTCGGAGAGAGTGGTCTTGCCGGAGTCCACATGGGCGAGGATGCCCACCACCAGCTGTTTTTCGCTTTTTTCTGCCATGTCTTCCGCCCTCACACTGCGCCTGCGATGAGGCTGATGATGAGCAGCGCTGCGCCCAAGATCAAATTCGAAAGCATACTGCAATAGATGCGTTCCTCCGGCTCCAGCTCCTCGAAGGAGACGATGCGCTCGTCCGCAAAGTCCACGATGGACTTGGTGGCGTGGAGCTTCTTCTTTTTGCCCATGTCCTTGAACTCCTCGCCCAGATGGTGGACGGTCACGCCGTCCAGACGGAGGTAGTTCACCCACGCCCACGCCAGCAGCACGACGCCCAGCAGCAGGGCCGGGGCCTGCCACATCGTGAATTTGCCGTCGCTGACGTAGCGGTCCCACAGCAGCATCAGGACGGCCACGACCGACACCCGGGTGACGGATTTATACAGAACGGGGCGGAACATATATTTTTGATACATCGAGATCAGCTTTTTCATCCAAGGACGCTCCTTTTATAGAAGTAACATTCTTTTTTATTGTAGCATGATTTTGTGAAAAAAGATAGCCGCTTTGCGTTTTCCAACTTTCGTTGTATCCATCTTTCGTCCTGTGAAAGTATGACTTCTTTTCATTCTTTACCATTTTTTTGCCGTCATTTTTCAGAGAAAAGCATCCGTTACTATTTTGTTTTTATTTTAGGGCTGTATGTCATTGACTTCTTTTGCCCACAATGTTAGAATACGAAAGGTGCGGCCCCGGGCGCTTTGTGCGTTTTGGCACCCGGAGCGCGCCGTTTTTTGCATTTAGGATAGGAAAAAAGGAAAACAATATCTCGGAGGAGCGTATCTCAATGAACATCGATTTTGAGTCCCGCAACATCACCCGCCGCAGCTTCCTGAAGGGCGCCGGCGTCGTGGGTGCCGCCGGCCTGCTGTCCGCCTGCGGCGGCAGCAAGTCCAACAACTCCGGCAGCACGGCTGCTTCCGGCGTGGAGGCCCCCAACTCCACCGGTGCCACTCCCCTCAAGGAGTACATTTCCTGGGAGTCTGCCAACCGTGAGATCGAGAGCTGGAATCTGCTGTACAGCCAGACCCTCAGCGACGCCAACGTCGTCACCAACCTGTGGGACGGCCTGATGAGCTTCGACTGCTACGGCAAGCTGGTGCCCGCCATCGCCACCAGCTGGGAGGCCAACGAGGACTCCACCGTCTGGACCTTCCACCTGCGCGACGATGTGGACTGGGTGGACTGCAACGGCGAGGTGAAGGAGCACATCACCGCCACCGATTTTCTGGTCGGTCTGGAGTGGGTGCTGAACGCCTCCAAGAACGAGGCCAACAACACCTCCATGCCCACCCTGTACATCGTGGGCGCTGAGGAGTACTACGAGAAGACCAAGGATATGGGCGCTGCCGCCGCCGACCTGCACTATCAGGATATGCTGGACGCAGGCGTGGGCATCGAGGCTCCCGACGACTACACTCTGGTGTTCACCTGCAAGGATCCCTGCCCCTACTTTGACACTGTGGCCTCCTACACCAGCTTCTACCCCGCCTCTCAGGCGCTGATCGACGAGCTGGGCATCGAGACCTTCCGCGGCTGCGACAACACCAATATGTGGTACTGCGGCCCCTACATCGTCGAGGAGTATATTCAGGGCAACACCAAGAGCTATATCCCCAACCCCCACTACTACGATGCTGCCAACGTCAGCCGCTTTGAGCGTCTGACCGTGACCATGATCTCCGATCAGGCCATCGCATTCCAGCTCTACCAGAACCGCGAGCTGGACGAGATCGACCTGAACGAGAGCACCATCACCACCATCACCTCCGACCCCAACAACGAGTACAACAGCCAGCTCTGTGAGAAGCGCGCCCGCCCCTCTGCCTACGCCATGCACTTCAACTACCAGAAGAACAACGCCGACGGTACCCCCGATGTGAACTGGAACAAGGCCATCGCCAACACCGCTTTCCGTCAGTGCTTCTACCGCGGCTTGAACCTGAAGGCATGGTTCTCCCGCTACAACAAGATCAACCCCCTGAAGTGCGAGAACGACTACTACACCATGAAGGGCCTGTGCTACAACACGCAGGGCGCTGAGTACACCACTCTGGTGGCCAAGGAGATGGGCTTCGATGGTGAGGCTTATGATGGCGAGACCATGATCCGCCTGCGTGCCAACGGCGGCGACATCTCCGCCCTGAAGAAGCAGGCCATGGAGGAGCTGAGCGCCATTGGCGTCACCTTCCCCGTCAAGGCCACCTACTTCATCATCGCCAGCAGCACCTCCGCACTGGACAACGCCACCATCCTGAAGCAGTGCTTCTCCGACAGCTTCGGCGACGACTTCATCAAGCTGGACGTCCAGACCTACGTCTCCAGCCTGACGCAGGAGGTGCGCACTCCTCAGCTCCAGAGCTTTGTCATCAACGGCTGGAGCGCCGACTTCGGCGACCCCATCAACTTCCTCGGTCAGGAGACCCTCCACGACGACAACGCTTTCTACTCTCACTACTACTCCAACATCGCCCGGGTAGCTGAGGCTCCTGCCGACTACCAGAAAGACCTGATGGACGCTTTCGAGCAGTACACCGATCTGGTCAATGCCGCCAACGCCATCGTCAACGACACCGACGCCCGCTACGAGGCCTTCGCCAAGGCTGAGGCCTATATGCTGGAGAACGTGCTGGTCAGCCCCACCTATTATGACATCGCATGGTCCCTGACCCACGCCAACGAGTACAGCAAGATCAACGCCATGTACGGCGGCTGCAACTACAAGGCCGTCAACTGGGAGACCAGCGAAGAGGCCTACACCACCGTCCAGTACGAGCAGTTCGCCAAGGCATTCGATCAGGCTTCTCAGGGCTGATTCGGCGCGAAAAGTCATACAATTTCAGCTTACGCATGAAACTTTTTCACTTTCATATGTCTGCTGAGTCAATAAGATTCAATCCGTACCAGCGTGGTTTTTCTTGACTTCCCGGCGATGGGATGATAGAATACTTGCAACCGATACGGATTCTGCAAAGGCGCAGAAACAGGTCATTAAAAATCTGTCTCTGCGCCCTTTTTGTACCCATTTTTACTCTGTGGGAGAGTAAACTGGCACTATCGGGATAGAGAAACGGAGCGCGCAGAGCCGTACCAGCAATTACAGGAGGGAAAGAATATGTACCACGATTTTGAGTCTCACGCCATCACCCGCCGCAGCTTTCTCAAGGGCGCAGGCGCTGTGGGCGCAGCCGGTCTGCTGGCCGCCTGCGGCGGCAGCTCCTCTTCCAGCACTGCTGCCAGCGCCTCCTCTGCATCCTCCGGTGCAGCGGCCTCCGGCAAGGGCCTGAGCGAGCTGTTCACCTACGAGACCTCCGGCCGCGAGATCGAGAGCTGGAATATGCTCTACAGCCAGCAGGCCATCGACTTCAACGTCACCACCAACCTCATCGACGGCCTCATCGGCTTCGACAACTACGGCAAGCCCGTCCCCGCCATCGCCAAGAGCTGGGAGCACAACGAAGACTCCACCGTCTGGACCTTCCACCTGCGGGATGACGTGGACTGGGTGGACATCAACGGCGAGGTGCAGGAGCATCTGACCAGCAAGGACTTCCTCACCGGCTTCGAGTGGGTGCTGAACGCTAAGAAGAATCAGGCCTCCAACACCTCCATGCCCTCCACCACCGTCGTGGGCGCAGCCGACTACTACGACAAGACCTATGCGATGGACGACGCAGCCGCCGCGGCCCTGACCTACGACGATATGATGGCCGCAGGCGTCGGCATCGACGCACCGGACGACTACACCGTCGTCTTTACCTGCCTGAATCCCTGCCCCTACTTCGACACCGTGGCTTCCTACGTCTGCTGCTACCCGGCCCCTCCGGCTCTGGTGGAGAAGCTGGGCGTCGAGGGCTTCCGCGGCGTGGACTACACCCAGCAGTGGTGCTGCGGCCCCTACCTCATCGAGGAATTTGTGGCCGACAACTCCAAGCGCTTCATCCCGAACCCCCACTATTATGCGGCAGACGAGTGCACCCGCTTCGAGCGCGTGTCCCTGAGCATGATCACCGACCTGACCGTGGGCTACCAGCTGTACCAGAACCGCGAGCTGGACGAGCTGGAGCTGAGCGAGAGCACCCTGACCACCATCACCTCCGACAGCTCCAACGCCTACAATGACCAGCTCTGCGAGAAGCGCCCCACCAAGTACGCCTACGACTTCCACTTCAACTTCAACTGCCTCAACTCCGACGGCACCCCCAACGAGAACTGGAACAAGGCCGTGGCCAACCGGGCGTTCCGCCGCTGCTTCCAAGAGGGCCTGAACCTCATCCCCTACTACGCACGCTTCAACAAGATCAACCCCCTCAAGTGCGAGAACAGCTTCTACACCATGAAGGGCGTCTGCTATAACTCCAAAGGCACCGACTACGTTGATCTGGTTGCCAAGGAGCTGGGCATCGACGGCGAGAAGTACGACGGCGAGACCATGATCCACCTGCGCAAGTCCACCACCGACTCCATCGCCGCCCTCAAGAAGCAGGCCATGGACGAGCTTTCCGCCGTCGGCGTCACCTTCCCGGTGAAAGTCCCCTTCTTCTTCGTGGCCGGCAACACCGTCCAGCAGGACAACGCCACCGTCCTCAAGCAGTGCTTCACCGACAGCTTCGGTGACGACTTCATCCAGCTGGAGCTTGGCACCTACGTCTCCAGCCTCGCCAAGGAGGTCCGCATCCCCAAGCTGCACGGCTTCGTCATCAACGGCTGGGGCGCAGACTTCGGCGACCCCATCAACTTTGTGGGTCAGGAGATCCTGCATGACCCCAACGCCTACTATGCCGTCAACTACTCCAACATCCCCCTCGTGGCGGAGAACCCCGCCGATTACCAGAAGGAGCTGGTCGAGGAGTTCGAGCAGTTCACCGACCTCGTCAACGCCGCCAACGCCATCGTGGACGACACCGATGCCCGCTACGAGGCCTTCGCAAAGGCCGAGGCCTACATGATCAACAACTCGCTGGCCGTCCCCTGCTACTATGACGTCCACTGGTGCCTCACCCATGTCAACGAGTACACCAAGATCAACGCCATGTACGGCCCCTGCAACTATAAGTACATCAACTGGGAGACCAGCGAGGACGCCTACACCACGGCCCAGTACGAGGAGTTCGCCAAGGCATTCGACGCAGCAAAAGCTTAACTTTTTCTGAACTTTTTCCCCGCCGGGATCTCCTGTCCCCGGCCTATATCCCACACAGCGGGAGCTGTTCTCATCTCGAGAACAGCTCCCGCTGTTTTGTTTTTTGGCCGCTTTGTCTTATTTTCGTCACCCTTCATTGCGGTAAAGTAAATTTATTTCATGTGTGTACGGCGTATTCCTTTCTTTTAGAAGAAAAAGCGATTTCCATTCCATTGACAACCATTTATTTCGATGGTACAATATATGTCGTGTTAAGGATTTTACGGGAGGAGCACAGGCACAGACAGAGGGGTCTGTTTCTGCGCTCTTTTGTATTCTCTGGCAATACAGGGAGGGCAGATGATCTCGTAAAAGAGTGGGAAATCGGCAGGGCACTGTACCCTGCGCCATAGAGCCGAGACACGAAAGAATAATTGGGAGGAAAACACAATGAACGCAAATTTTGAGTCTCATTCCATCAGCCGCCGCAGCTTCCTCAAGGCTTCCGGCGTCGTGGGCGCTGCAAGCATCCTGGCCGCTTGCGGTGGTTCTTCCAGCAGCACTGCTGCCAGCACCTCCGGTGCTGCCTCCGGCGCAGCCGCACCCGCAGCCGACGCCATCACCGATTACGTCTCCTTCGAGACCGCTAACCGTGAGCTGGAGACTTGGAACTTCCTGTACAGCCAGTCCGCTTCCGACCTGAACGTCACCACCAACTGCTGGGACGGCCTGCTGAGCTTCGACTGCTACGGCAAGGCAGTCCCCGCCATCGCATCCAGCTGGGAGCACAACGAGGACTCCACCGTCTGGACCTTCCACCTGCGCGACAATGTCGATTGGTGCGACGTCAACGGCGAGGTCAAGTCTCACCTGACCTCCAAGGACTTCCTCGTGGGCTTCGAGTGGGTCCTGAACGCCCTCAAGAACGAGGCCTTCAACACCTCCATGCCCTCTGAGACCGTCGTGGGCGCTGCCGAGTACTACGACCTGACCAAGGACAAGGGCGACGCTGCTGCCGATATGACCTACGAGGATATGCTGGCTGCTGGTGTCGGCATCGAGGCTCCGGACGACTACACTCTGGTCTTCACCTGCAAGAACCCCTGCCCCTACTTCGACACCGTCGCTGCTTACAACAGCTTCTACCCCGCCTCTGAGGACCTCATCAACGAGCTGGGCATCGATGGCTTCCGCGCCTGCGATTACTCCACCATGTGGTACAATGGTCCGTACCTCATCGAGGAGTACATCCAGCAGAACACCAAGAGCTTCATCCCCAACCCCAACTACTACGCTGCAAACGACTGCACCCGTTTCGAGCATCATACCATCACCATGATCTCTGACCTGTCCATGGGCCTGCAGCTGTACGAGAACGGCGAGGTCGATAACATCGACCTGACCGAGTCCAACCTGACCACCATCACCTCCGACTCCAACAACGAGCACAACAAGTTCCTGTGCGAGAAGCGCCCCACCAAGTACAGCTTCCAGATGCACCTGAACTTCCAGCGCAAGGATGAGAACGGCAATCTGGACGAGAACTGGAACAAGGCTGTTTCCAACCGCGCGTTCCGTCAGTGCTTCTACAAGGGCCTCAACCTCACCAACTACTACGCCCGCACCAACAAGATCAACCCCCTGAAGTGCGAGAACGACTTCTACACCATGCCCGGCGTCTGCTACAACACCAAGGGTGAGGAGTACACCACTCTGGTGGCCAAGGAGATGGGTCTGGACAAGGAAGCTTACGATGGCAAGACCATGAAGCGCCTGCGCTCCAACAACGGCGACATCGCTGACCTGAAGAAGCAGGCCATGGAAGAGCTGAGCGCTATCGGCGTCACCTTCCCCGTCCACTGCTACCACTACATCAAGAGCGGCGACACCACCGCTCTGGATACCGCTACCGTCCTGAAGCAGTGCTTCTCCGAGAGCTTCGGCGATGACTTCGTCGTGCTGGACATCGGCACCTACGTCTCTTCCCTCTACAAGGAAGTCCGTAACGTCCAGCTGCACTCCATCCTGCAGAACGGCTGGGGCGCTGACTTCGGCGATCCCGTCAACTTCCTCGGTCAGGAAGTCCTGAGCGACGACAACGCTTTCTACGCTCAGACCACCTCCTGGATCGCAGCGGTGGAAAAGGACCCCAAGGACTACCAGAAGGATCTGCTGGCAGATTATCAGGAGTTCACCGATCTGGTCACTGAGGCAAAGGCCATCGTCACCGATACCGATGCACGCTATGCCGCATTCGCAAAGGCTGAGGCTTCCATGCTGAACAACGCACTGTGCATCCCCTGCCTGTACGAGGTGCTCTGGTGCCTGACCCACGTCAACGAGTACACCAAGATCAACGCCATGTACGGTCCCTGCAACTACAAGGCCGTCAACTGGGAGACCCGTCAGGGCGACGGCTACACCACCGAGGAGTACGAGGCTTTCTCCGCTGCTTTCGATGCAGCAACCAAAGCCTGATGATTATTTTATAAAGGTTTGGTTATCATGTTAAAATACACCGTCAAGCGGCTGGCTCAGTCGCTCGTCACGATCTTATTGATCGCAACCATCGTCTTTCTGCTGATGCGCTGCCTGCCTACGGACTACTACTTCACGGAAGAACAGCTCATGAAGTTTACCGAAGAGCAGAAATACGCCGCACTGGAAGCCGCCGGTCTGACCGACCCCATCGGCACCCAGCTGCTGCACTTCTACAACGACCTGCTCCATCTGGACTTCGGCACTTCCCGCCGCATCCAGAACGGTGCCTCCGTCGTGAAGGTCATCGGCAAGAAGTTCGGCGTCTCCATGCGCCTCGGCCTGATCTCTGCCGGCATCTCGCTGGTGGTGGGCGTCCTGCTGGGCATCCTGCAGACCGCCTTCAAGGACAAGGTCTTTGACTGGATCGGCACTGCCTACACCGTTTTCGTCAACGCGGTGCCCTCTCTGGTCTCCTATTCGCTGGTGCTGGTGTTCGGCTCCAAATATCTGGGTTTCCCCACGCTGTACTCGACCCGCAACGTCGGCCCGTCCAGCGTGCTGCCCATCGTCTGCCTGTCGCTGGCTTCCATCGCAGGCTATGCCCTGTGGACCCGCCGCTACATGGTGGATGAGCTGACCCGCGACTATATCAAGCTGGCCCGTGTCAAGGGCCTGAGCTCCCGCGAGATCATGTTTAAGCATGTTCTGCGCAACGCCATGGTTCCCATGGTGCAGTATATCCCCCAGTCCATCCTGCTGACGGTGGGCGGCTCCCTGCTGATGGAACGGTTCTTCTCCGTTCCCGGCATGGGCCCCCTGCTGACGGATGCCATCCAGCGCTATGACCTGAACGTTGTGCAGACCCTGGTCATCCTCTACGCTGTGCTGGGCATCGTAGATCGGAAGAGCACACGTCTGAACTCC
>OLCU01000264.1_pt1 | contig 13091 bp, 16 predicted proteins | sample 1607601 | NCBI WGS metagenome assembly OLCU01 (sample SAMN02674606, study PRJEB24791) | human gut metagenome, SKBSTL068 | isolation source: stool | host: Homo sapiens | place: USA | reverse complement strand
GTTCACGGCTGCAAGCAGAGTTTTAGGGCGTGTCTGGTCGCTTGTCCGCATTACAGTTCCAAACGATCTAAAATTTGTGAGGATAAGGGTAGAAAAACCGCAGAATAATTCCCTGTATCCGTATTTTCAAAGGGAGCCTTTATGATTTTTCATGTGTCGGGCTGCTTGCTGGCACATGGAGAAAAAGGCTTGGTTTCAAACACTTTCTGTCACGCAAAACGGGAGTACAGTTTTTCGGTTCGTCCGATTGGCTGTACTCCCGCTTTTTCTTTTTGCTATCATCAAATTACTTTAACACGGTTCTGTTGTTTGAACAGGGGTACAAATTGTACCTCCGTTGAAAAAGAATTTCCATAGTATTTTCTCATTAGGATTGGATAGGAAAGGATGGATAGCCGCCGCAGTAGGCGTTGTGTGAATGTGTGTAAACTGCCAGGATTGTGAGGCTGTGGGAAAGCTGTTTGCAGGCCTGTGGGAAAAGGCTTGTCTTTTTCCATCAGGTTGTGAATGGTTTTTCCATCGGCACGAGCGGCAGTTTTCCATATTTCCATGACGCAAGAAAATCATCCAACGATCAGCCGGTACACCGTCAGGGGCACATACCACACCGCCACGATCAGACGCCACGCCAGAACGAAACCACCGATTACGCCGCCGATAATGAAGTTCAACGCGAACAGGGCGATCCCTCCACCCAGAGAACCGCCGCCAGGCACAATCCAGAGGCACATCCGATGGAGTCCAAACGGTAGCCCGCAGAGTATCCAGAGCCATACATAGTCAAGGCCTCCGTTCCTCATGCAGGCGGATTTAAAGATACAATACAGGATCAGCGTCACGGTCACGGGCAATACGCTTTTGAAGAAAAATGCTTTGATTGCTTCGCTTCTTGTCATCGGTAAAACCTCCTTCCGCAGTTCCATTATACAGGATGCCGGGAGCTGCGCCCAGCGTCTTTCAGAGAAAATTATTCAAGTTCATGCCGCCGCTGTTGTTCCTGTTCCTTTGGAACGGTTAGTAGCGCATCCACATTTTGCTTGACGGTATCGTATTCCTGGGCTTCGGTCCTTGCGGTTTTGTACTCTGCAAGGAGCCGTTCCTTTTCTGCGTTGAGATTGGCAAGCTCCGTTTTCATGCTTTCCGTTGTCGGCAGCGGCACAGCCCCCAGCCGTTTCAATTCTCTGGCGGCCGCTTCAAAAAGGATGATCTCGCTCTCATGCCCCCGCAGGAACTTTTCTTTATCATTTGATTTACGGTATCGGTCATAAAGCGGCTTTAGCTGACGGTAAGTTCCGGCATGCTTCATCACAAGGGCAAGTTCGGCACTTCTGCTTTCTATCCGCTTGATCTCTGCATGAGCGGTATCCCTGCGTGCGGATATTGCGGTCAATTTGCTTTCCAGTTCTCCATAACTGCTTATCCCGTGTTCGGTCAGGAAATTCATGGTCTTGGCGGCCTGTTTCAGATTGTTCAGCTTCGCCCAATGGGTGAAGCCTGCACTCTGCTGCGCCTTGATGTTGTTCTGAATATCAATAAGCAGGCTGATCTTTCCGTTCTGCGGTTTCGGCTGGCGGGAAGGTCTGGAACGTCCGACGATCCGGGCGGCAAGGGCTTCTTCGGTGTAGTCAACCCCCAGCGTTTTCAGACGGGTGAACCGTTCCTGATCTGGCGCTCTGGCGGAGATATACTTGCCGCGCTTGATCTCATAACCTTCCCTCTGCAGGCGGCGAAGCAGTTCTTCCAGGTTGGAACAGGCTGGCAGGAGCCGGTCGATGGCCGCTTTCAGCTTTGCCTTATAGCTGGTGCCGTTCTGCGCAGCCTGATGTTCAATATAGCTCTTGCCCTTGTCCTGTCCGGGGATGATGACAGACAGACCGTGTTCCTTGCAAAGCCGGTCGGAGGTGCGGCGGATATAGTGATAACTCCGCTTGTTGGAATGATAGTGCTTGTGATCCGCAAAGCTGACCGCATTGAAAATCAGGTGGTTATGAACATGATCTTTGTCTATATGGGTAGTAAGTACAAATTCATACTTGCCGCCCAGGATTTCTTTTGCAAGCTCCATGCCGATCTCATGGGCCTGTTCCGGCGTGACCTCCCCGGGCTGAAAGGCTTGGATCAGGTGGCGGCCCAGGTTTGTTCCCTTGTCGATGGCATGGTGGCGGGTCCAGGAAAATTCGATATCCGCAGTTTCGGCGGCACAGCCATAGGAAGAAACAAGCAGTTTTCCGTCCGTCTTTTCCGGGTTGCAGATATAGTCAATGGCCGCTTTCAGCGTTGACTTGATAGGATGTGTCTTTGTAACTGCCATATCTCGTCCAGCCTTTCCCGTATCTCTTCCATGTCGGCCTGATACGCAGGACCTCCGGCGTTGATCCGTTTGGCAATCTGGTTGACATTCCGACCGATGGCGGAAAGCTCTTTGGTAAATGCCTTGATATCTGCGGTGTCCGTATAGATGATATACCCGTCAATCGCCATCTTGCGGAGGTAGGCGCCATATCTGCGTGTGGGTAACTGGCTCATTTTTTCGTCTATGAGCCGTTTTTCATCCTCCGTAACATAGAATTTCATTTGGATATTCCGCTTTCGGTTTGCCATGCGCCGCCTCCGTTCTTTATAAGGGTTTGGGACTATCCCAACAAGCAATTTTGAATTTTCGGGCAAGGGACCTGAAAATCTCAAAATTCGCAAGCGGGTACTCGCTTGCTGTGCTTGCTACCGTATCTTATCCCTACTTATAAAGCGTTTCGGAAACCTCAAAATGCCCGCAAAATAAGAAAAACAGAGGATGTTCAGACACCCTCCGTTTCTTCATTCGGCTTTTCAATTTTTAAGGCCCCGTCAATGGCCCCCTCCACGATAGGCAAATACTGTTCCGGGCAGAGCTTTAACTTCTGTCCGACCCGCTGGCGCAGCTCGCTTTCCTCTCGCATGACCTCTGGATTGAAATATCTCTCCATCGGCAGGCCGCAGATTTTTACAAGCTGTATGATGACCGGCAGGCTGGGGATCGTGCCCTCGTTTTCAATGTTGGCAAGATACCTGGTATCAATATTCACCTTTTCGGCTAAATCTTTTCGTGCAAGGTTCTTCGCCTTCCGTGCTTCTTTTACATCTGCACCGAAGGTTTCAAAGCCAGGGCAGTCTTTAACTTTTGCCATTCAACATCACCCACATACATTCTATATTTCATAGTTTGCACATGGAATGATGTGATATCCGTTTTACTTACATTTTATAATTCATATCTTAAACCTTGTATTCTTCGAGATAACGAAATATAATATGTTTGGGAGGTGCGGAATGAACTACATGACATTAAAAGAAGTAAGCCAGAAATGGAATGTTACACCTCGTCAGGTAAATTATTTGTGCGCTGCTGGGCGTATCCCTGGCGCTGTGAAGATGGCTGGTGTTTGGCTGATTCCAAAGAACGCAGAAAAGCCGATTGACGGAAGGACAAAACAAGGAAAGGAATTAAAACATGAATAGAATATTGCTATTGGAGGATGATGTCAGTCTAATAGATGGCTTGGTCTACTCTTTGAAAAAGAATGAATTTGATGTTGAAGTTGCCCGTACAGTATGTGAAGCAAAACAATACTTATCCGAACTCGACCGATACGATTTATTGATTTTGGATGTTACTCTGCCAGATGGAACAGGATTTGACGTATGCGAAAGAGTAAGAAAAGAAAATCAGCAGATACCGATTATATTCCTGACTGCATCGGATGAAGAAGTCAGCATAATTCGTGGATTAGATAGCGGTGGGGACGATTATATCACCAAGCCTTTCAAACTGGGGGAATTGTGTTCCCGCATCCGGGCGCTGTTGCGTCGGGCCGGAGTTTCCAAAAGCGAAAAAAACACTTCTATGGAATGTGGCGACATTACCATTGATCTGTTGGGTAGCCGTGCAACCTTAAAGGGAAAAGCATTGGATTTGACAAGCGCCGAATATCGTTTGCTTTGTCTGCTGGTAAGAAACGCAAATCGCGTTGTGACAAGGGACATCATTCTAAATGAGCTGTGGGATGATACAGGAAATTTTGTTGATGATAATACCCTGTCCGTCTATGTACGGCGGCTTCGTGAAAAAGTGGAAACCAATCCGTCCCATCCAGAACACCTTATAACCATTCGTGGGTTCGGCTACCAATGGAAAGAGGTGTCTATATGAGTTTGTACCAAGATAGACAGATTAAAGGGTTCCTGCTATTTTTGACTTTGTTTGCTCTGCTGTTTGTAGGTACAGCAACCGTTTTGACTATTTATCAGGTGAACGATGCGGAAGTCCTATGGCTCAAACATGATGAAGCGGTTTCATCCTCACTTTTGGAACAGGGTGTTCCGAAAGAAGTGGTTGCAGTTGCCTTTACGAACACAGACATCAGTGACGATGGTAGGTCATTATTAGCGGCTGCGGGTTTGGGAAAACAGTCAGAAAGCAGTATGCGGCCTTATTTCAATCAATTTCAGCGTTCCGCTTTCTGCACCATGCTATGCACTGTGCTATTTTTTCTCTTTGTGCTTGCCATAGGAATATTTATTTTTTTCTGGAAAAGGAAGCGATTGTATCAACAGGCCGACAAAATATTGCTAAATTACATCAACGGGGATTACTCTTGTCATTTACCGCAGAATTATGAGGGGGCTATCTACCAAGTGTTTTCTTCGATAGAACAGCTTGCAACTATGCTCCAATCCAAAAATGAAACAGAACGTAAAGCAAAAGAGTTTTTGAAAGACACCATATCCGATATATCTCACCAGCTCAAAACGCCTCTGGCAGCCCTCACTATGTATCAGGAGATCATTGAAAGTGAGCCAGAAAATGCAGAAACGGTCAAACAGTTTGCGGCGAAGATGGGTATTTCTCTAAAGCGTATGGAGCAGTTAATCTTATCCATGTTGAAGATAACCCGACTGGATACGGGAAACATCATTTTTGAGAAAAAAAGTTGCCGTGTGTCCGAGCTGATAGCTCATTCAGTCAATGACCTAACCACAAGGGCTAAAAGCGAAAGCAAGCAGATTCAGATAGATGGCGATGGTGAACAGCAGCTTATTTGTGACATGGAATGGACAGGTGAAGCGATTGGAAACATTGTAAAAAATGCACTGGATCACACGCAAGCTGGCGGTATTGTCCGTATTACATGGGAGCGCACTCCTGCTATGTTTCGGATTTTTATTTCTGATAATGGTAACGGCATAGTCCCGGAAGATATTTACCATATCTTTAAACGCTTTTATCGCAGCAAACATTCCCTTGATACACAAGGAATCGGGCTGGGGCTTCCCCTTGCCAAGTCCATTATTGAGGGTCAAAACGGTGTTATCTCCGTACAAAGTGAAGTCGGAAAAGGTACGCTGTTTACACTATCTTTCCTTACGGATCTGTAAGGTCAAATTCACCTGCTTGTAAGCTGTTTTTGCTATCCTTTTGAGAAAGGAGGTACTGATGACTATGGAAATATTGAAAGTACAAGATTTATGTAAAACTTATGGCAAGGGTGAGGCGAAAGTCGAAGCGTTGAAGAAGGTTTCCTTCTCCCTGGATAAAGGCGAATTTGCTGCCGTTGTGGGTGAATCCGGTTCTGGCAAAAGCACATTACTGAACTGTATTGGAGCTTTGGATACCCCTACTTCCGGCCACATTTGGATTGATGAACAAGACCTGTTTTCCATGAAAGAGGAACAGCGCACGATTTTCCGCCGTCGTAATATCGGCTTTATCTTCCAATCCTTTCAGTTGGTTTCCGAGCTGAATGTGGAGCAGAATATCATGTTTCCGCTTCTTTTGGACTATCGCAAACCAGACCCGGCAGCAGTAGAAGAAATTTTGGAACTCTTGGGACTTACCGAGCGTCGACATCACCTGCCGAGCCAACTATCCGGCGGACAGCAGCAGCGTGTTGCCATTGGCCGGGCGTTAATCACAAAGCCCAAACTGATTCTGGCAGATGAACCTACTGGCAATCTGGACAGCAAGAATAGTCAGGATGTTATCGCCCTGCTTACGCAGGCGTCCCGTCGCTATCAGCAAACAATCCTGATGATTACCCACAATAAGGATTTGACTGCATCCGTTGATCGGGTGTTCCGGGTATCAGATGGCGTTTTGACGGATTTGGGAGGAAAAACAAATGAAGCATTATCTTGACCTTGTTCCCATATCCGCAAAAATCCACAAGAAGCAAAGCAGAATGTCTATTTTCTGCATTGTGCTGGCGGTATTTCTGGTTACAACTATTTTTGGAATGGCAGATATGTTCATCCGCAGCCAGATTTTGCAGGCACAGCAGGAGTCTGGGAATTGGCATATTGCCATTAAGAATATCAGCAATGAAGAAGCAGCAATTATTGCTTCACGCCCTGATATTGAAGTATTTTCACCGTATGGCGTACTCAATTATCGTGGAGATTTAGGCTACACTTTGGGTGGAAAAGATGTAGCGATATGCGGTTGTGATGAAAGCTATATAACTGAAATCTGGACTGACCAACTTGAAGAAGGTGTTTTTCCACAGACAAGTAATGAAGCGTTGGTGACTGAAAATGCAAAGCAGATAATGGGTGTTGCGATTGGTGATTCCATTGCCGTAGAAACTCCTGATGGCGATAAACTGAATTTTACCATATCAGGATTTATGAATAATACTGCCTCGATCATGAGTGGCGACTCCTACGGCATCATTTTGAACACAGAGGATTACTGCGCGATTTATCCGAATGTATCAGACGGGGAGCCGAATGATTACGGCATTATGTTTTTTACTCAATTTGCAAACACAAGAAATATACAAGGGAAAATTGCAGATTTGAAAGAACAATGCAATTTATCGAATGAACAAATATCTTCCAACAACAATCTGCTTGGATTGCTTGGACAAAGCCGCGTTCCCTTTTTGTTACAGGTTTACTTGGCTGCGGCTGTATTGTTTGCACTGGTAATGTTAGCTGGTATTATGATGATTGCAAGCAGCCTGAACAGCAATGTAGCCCAGCGTACCGAATTTTTCGGCCTTATGCGCTGTATCGGTGCAACACCAAAACAGGTTATGCGCTTAGTACGGAAAGAGGCGCTTAGTTGGTGCCGTTTGGCAATCCCTGTGGGTATTTCCATCGGTATAGTTGTCATTTGGGTCTTATGTGCGATTTTGCGTTTCCTAAGTCCGGAATTTTTCAAAGCGATGCCTACATTCGGATTTAGCGTACCAAGTATTCTTGCAGGAATCGTTGTGGGCTTGGTAACGGTTTTGTTCGCTGCCTATTCTCCGGCAAAGAAAGCAGCAAAAGTATCTCCGTTGGCAGCGGTTTCCGGTAATGCAAACGACTTGGAGCCTGCAAGAAATGCTGCTAATACACAACTGCTTAAGATTGATACAGCACTTGGAATTTATCATGCAAAAGCAAATCGGAAAAATCTGTTTTTGATGACAAGCTCATTTGCTCTCAGTATTATCCTTTTCCTTTCATTCTCTGTAACAGTTGAGTTCATGCAGCATACCTTAACACCGCTCCAACCTTGGACAGCAGATTTATCTATCATAAGCCCTGATAACGCCTGTGCTATTGACAAAGCATTACTTGATGATCTAAAGGAAAATCCTGTTGTGGATTTAGCGTATGGAAGAAAATTTGCATACGAGGTTCCGTCTGTCACAAACGGTATTGAAAAAAAGATGGATTTAATCTCTTATGAGCAGTATCAATTTGATTGGGCAAAGGACTATTTATTAGAGGGTTCTCTGGAATCTGTGCAAACTGATTTAGGGACGGGCTTAATTGTTTATAATTCGCAGAACACAATACAAATAGGCGATACTGTATCGTTGAATATAAACGGACAAAGTAAAGAAATCCAAATCGTGGGAATGTTGTCCGACTGTCCGTTTTACAGTGCCGCCGGTGTTGGAACAATTATTTGTTCAGAGGATACATTTGAACAAATTACTGGCGAGTCGAAATATACGGTTATTGATGTGCAGTTAGTGAAAGGCACAACAGACGAAGATGTTTATGTGATCCGCCAAATGGTAGATTCCTCATTTACTTTCGCTGATGAACGCATGGGTAACAGCAGTACCATGGGAACTTACTATTGTTTTTGGCTGTTCATCTATGGATTCCTCGTCCTAATTGCAATGATTACAATTTTTAACATAATCAATAGTATTTCCATGAGTGTGTCTGCACGGTTGAAACAGTATGGCGCTTTCCGTGCCATCGGCGTTAGCATGGGACAGCTAAGTAAAATGATTGTTGCAGAAGCCTTCACCTATACCATAATCGGCGGTGTAGTTGGTACGGTGTTGGGACTGTTTTGTAACAAGCTATTGTTTGGAATGTTGATAAGTTATAGATGGGGGGATGCTTGGACTCCTCCATTACCAGAGGTAGCTGTTATTCTGTTGATTGTCGTAAGCTCTGTAATTCTGGCTGTGCATGGGCCAATCAAGAGAATACGCAATATGTCCATTGTTGATACAATCAGCGCACAGTAATTCTATTTTTGAAGCGGGTGGCTTTAGAAGCCGCCCACTTTTGTCTTACAAAATCGTAAGTTGAAATTCACCTGTTTGTAAGCTGATTTTTTTATAATTAAGTTGATGAAAGAGAGGAAAAAATGAAAAAAATTCTTTCCACCAGAGTATTGGTGAAGATTTGTGTATTAACAACTATACTGCTGATTTTGATAATCTATACTATATGGGGCAATTCAGCATTGATGGTAAGTATGGTTAATATCTCCAGCGATCGCATAGCATCTGCCTTTTCTAATTTTCGGATTGCACAAGTGTCCGACTTGCATAATGCTGAATTTGGAGAAAGCAATACAGAATTGATAGAATTGCTGTCTGAACACGAACCGGATATTATTGTGATAACTGGAGATTTAATCGATGCTGGACATACAGACATTGAGATTGCGTTTGATTTTATAAAACAAGCTGTTCAAATAGCCCCTGTCTACTTTGTAACTGGAAACCACGAAGCTAACTTCTCACATTATGATCAATTCAAAACAGGGCTTGAAGCGTCTGGCGTAACTGTCCTTGAAGATGAAGCAATACAGTTAGTGCATAACAACGAAATGATTACCCTTATCGGGCTTTCTGATTCTGACTTTACGATTAAGGGCGATATGTTTAATGAAGCGCCAGCCATGGTCAACACAAAATTGAATAGCCTTATTGATGACGAAAACAGTTACACTATACTGCTATCACATCGGCCAGAGTTATTTGAAACCTATGTATGCTGTGGTGTTGATTTGGTTTTATGTGGTCATGCACACGGAGGGCAGTTTCGATTACCTTTTATTGGGGGGCTCATTGCCCCCAATCAAGGGCTGTTTCCTAAATATGATTCCGGCCTTTATACAGACGGAAAGACAAATATGGTTGTTAGCCGCGGCCTTGGAAATAGTATTATTCCATTCCGATTTAATAATCGTCCAGAGGTTGTATTAGTAGAACTTAACACCGAATAACGATACTTCAACCGAATATTGAAATGATCTGCCGCACGACGGCAAAAGAAAAAAGCCGTCGTAGAGCAGACAATTTGACACGCCCATTTGAAACGGCGGCTTTGATTTTCAGAGCCGCCGTTTCTTTGCGTCTACACAAACCAATGACGACTTGCAGGGACACGGTAGCCGATTGGAGGTTATTTTGCCGTGTCCTTTTCTCTTTTTCGCAGTATCCATGATCTGCACCAGTTAAAAAAAGCATAGCCCCTCCATCGAAGCAGTCCGGCTTTGGATATGAACTATACCATGTAAGCAATCTTCTTCATAAAACATTTCTGCGCCCTGCAGGTCCGTTGCGACTTGCTGGGCGCTTTTTGCTGTTTTCCGAGGACAAGCCCGCCTCGAAAAAATTTTTTGAGAAATTTTCAAAAAGGAGGCTTTTAGCGGGTAGCGAGCGGCTTTGCGTTCGCCTTGTTAGCGGAAAGGGAGAAACCCACCTCATTCCCCCAGGAAAGGGGGTGAAAAGATGGATATGATCCCCCGCAATGACTATGGCGAGCGGTGCCAGTTCGATGCTTACTGCAAGCTGGTACTGTACCATGAGGCAATCGACTACCTCCGGGAAATGCAGAGGCGCCGTGACAGGGAACTGTCATTCAGCGACCTTCCGCAAATGGAGATAGACAAGCTCTGCGTTGTAGATTATTACCCCAGTGAGAGATTTACATTCTCGTCCCATGGGTATGACCTACATATTGAAAACGAGCTTGTGGCTGATGCCTTCGCCGGTTTGTCCGTTCAGGAGCAGAGTATTTTGATCCTGCATTTTGTTCTGGACCTGCCGGATCAGGAGGTTGGCCGCCTTGTTGGAATGTCTCGCAGTGCTGTTCAGCGGCGAAGGGCAAAATCATTGACCGAGCTGCGGATCAAGTTGGCCGCACTCATGCCGAAGGGAGGTTGAAGGTATGAAGAAACCCACTTACAAGGGCAAGGAGCTTCTTCCTCTTTCGGTGATCGACGCCGCCCGTGACGGGAACTCTCAGGCTGTGGATCAGGTACTCCGGTATTATGAGGGCTATATCAATAAGCTCTGCACCCGGACGCTTTACGATCCTGACGGCCAGCCCCATGTTCGGGTGGACGAGTACATGAAGCGCCGATTGGAGATCAAGCTCATTCATTCCATTGTCAGTATGAGCTGACAAGCCCGGTCTGAAAGCGGAAACAGCTTACCCTTTCCCTGTTTCTCTCTTTCGTGGCCGAAGGCAGCACCTTGACAAAGAAAGCCCGTTGGGAGGCCAACGCCGCAGTATAAGGCAAACGGATACATTCCTGTTTGTGCCGAGCCATACGGCCGGTGCGCCATGACCTCGTTTCAAGTCCGCAGGACGGGACCACTGTAACGGGCGAGCGAACAGCACCAGACCGCAAAGCAAGCGTGGCGGCTTGCAGGCGATGACACACGGGCAGGGTTAAAGATACTCGCGCGTTGAACGCCCACAAAGCATTGCGCGCCGCACCCATCAGCATGGGCCGGGGTGAGATTCCCGTGGAGCTGTGCCAGCAGCCGTCCGTAAGCCTACTTTTCATTTTTGAAAGTTTATGGATAGATCGTAAACTTTTCAATTAGCAGCAGACAAACACGGAGCAGCACGGTAAAATGATGGTGGAAGTTATATTACCCACACATATTCGTGCTGTTCCTTTTCATAACTGAAAGGGGGTTCTCATGTCTCAAACATGGAACGGCACGAAGAAAGAAACCCCTGAAAGAAGGACGTATACGGTTGACGATATTGCTCAAATCCTGGGCATCGGAAGAACTTCCGCATATATCCTTGTAAAAGAAGGGCACTTCAAAATCGTGCGAATTGGTAACGCCATACGCATTTCCAAGCGGTCATTTGACGAGTGGCTTGACTCCCTCGACCTGTGATCCAAGAAAGGAAGAACGATATGGCATCTATAATCAAGCGAAAGAAAAACTATTCCGTTGTTTACAACTATGTGGACGAAAACGGAGAAAACAAACAGAAGTGGGAGACCTGGCATACCCACAAAGAGGCCTTGAAGCGCAAGGCGGAAATCGAAAATCAGCAGCACACGGGAACTTTTCTCCCGCCAAGCAATCAGACGATCACCGAGTTCCTTTATGACTTCGTATCTCTTTACGGAGAAAAGAAATGGGGCGTGTCTATGTATGACAGCCAAACGGCGCTGATTGCGAACTATATCAATCCGATCATCGGTGATATGGAGGTACAGGCGGTTACTCCCCGTGCGGTTGACGGTTATATCCAGACCTTGCAGAAAACCAAGTCGGTGTCTACCAAAACCCGAAAGGCCGTTACCACCTATGTCAGCGACAAGACCATTGAAAAGATCATCAAGCTCCTGCGGTGTGCGTTTAAGCAGGCGGTACGATGGGAAATCATAGCAAGAAATCCCTTTGACAATGTGATCCTCCCGAAAACGGAGTATGCGAAACGGGATATCTGGACGGCGGATATGATCCGTCTTGCCCTGGATAAATGCACGGACAGCAAGCTCTATGTAGCAATGAACCTTTCCTTTGCCTGCTCTCTGCGTATGGGTGAAATCCTGGGGCTGACCTGGGAGAACGTCCATATTTCCGATGAAGATATTGCGGCGGATAACGCCTATGTCTACATCGACAAGGAGCTGACGAGGGCTTCCAAACGGGCGATTGAAACGCTGGGTGAGAAGGATATCTATTACATCTTCACTCCGCTCATGCCGAACACCAGCACAAGAATTGTTCTGAAAAAGCCGAAAACCGATTCCAGTATCCGTAAGGTGTGGCTGCCGAAAACGCTGGCTTACATCCTGCGGGAATGGAAGAAGTCCCAGGACGAGCTGAAAGGTTTCCTGGGCGACGAGTATCAGGACTTCGATCTGGTGGTGGCACTTCCCAATGGACGGCCCTGCGAGGATCGGATCATCCTCAAAGAGTTTGCAAAGCTCCGTGAGGACGCAGGGCTGCCGAAGGTGGTCTTTCATTCTCTCCGTCATTCCAGTACCACCTACAAGCTGAAACTGAACCACGGCGATCTGAAAGCCACCCAGGGCGATACAGGCCATGCCGAGATCGACATGATAACCAGTATCTATGCTCACATTCTGGACGAGGATAGAAAGGTCAATGCTCAGAAATTCGAGACTGCCTTCTATGCCAAGCCTGATCTCCGCAATGTCCGTCCGCCGGAGGAACCGGCAAAATCGGAGCCTGCGACCCTGGACCTTGAAAGCCTTGTGGAGCAGCTTCAGAAGTCGCCGGAGCTGGCAAGTGCGCTCGCAGCCCTGATAGCAGCGCAAGCCCCGGCAAAGTGATCCGAAAAATCGAATTAGCAAAACGCAGAATTTTCTTAGCAAATTTCTGAAAAGCGTTCGAGTCCAATTAGCAAATATACATCATGCGGCGTATAAAAATCTCCCGGTAACAGAAGTAAAATTACCGGGAGAAGGAGGAACAAAAAAACGCTGCAAACCCCGAAAAAAGGCTTGCAGCGGTGCTTTCTGGCGTCCCAGAGAGGATTTGAACCTCCGACCCCACGCTTAGGAGGCGTGTGCTCTATCCAGCTGA
>OLCU01000252.1_pt1 | contig 13439 bp, 12 predicted proteins | sample 1607601 | NCBI WGS metagenome assembly OLCU01 (sample SAMN02674606, study PRJEB24791) | human gut metagenome, SKBSTL068 | isolation source: stool | host: Homo sapiens | place: USA | reverse complement strand
TGTCGCGGTCTTTCGGAACGCGCCACGGGCATAGCCCTTAGCCGCCATCCGCGTAACGAACATTTCATTGCCACCAAACTGTCGAACTTCGCTCCGGCCACTTGGAGCCGGGAGGCATCGATGGCCATGTACCGCAATTCGTTCAAGGAACTGCAAGTGGATTATGTCGATTACCTGCTGTTGCACGGCGTCGGCATGGGTGGTGGCATGGAAGAGTTCGAGGCGCGTTACATAAATAACGGCATGCTGGATTTCCTTCTGGAAGAACGCCGTGCAGGGCGCATCCGTAACCTCGGATTCTCTTATCACGGGGACATACGGGTGTTCGATTACCTGCTTGCTCACCACGACGAATATCATTGGGACTTCGTGCAGATACAGCTCAACTACTTGGACTGGAACTACGCGAAAGAAATCAACCCGCGCAACACCAACGCGCAATACCTCTATGGTGAGCTGGCCAAGCGCGGTATTCCTGCCATTATCATGGAACCGCTATTGGGCGGACGCCTTTCCAATCTGCCGTCTCGCCTTGTGGCGCGTCTCAAACAGCGGGAGCCGGAGCGCAGTGTCGCTTCGTGGGCGTTCCGCTATGCAGGCAGCTATCCTGACGTGCTGACCGTGTTGAGCGGCATGACCCGTATGGAACACTTGCAGGACAATCTGCACAGTTTCGTTCCCCTCAAGCCCTTGACGGAAGAGGAGGTCGACTTCCTGCATGAGACGGGCACGATGATGATGGAATTTGATACCATCCCCTGCAACGACTGCAAATATTGCATGCCTTGTCCTTACGGGCTGGATATCCCCGCCATCCTGCTACATTACAACAAATGCCTCAATGAGGGGAATGTGCCCGAAAGCTCACAGGACAAGAATTACCGTGAGGCTCGCCGCACCTATTTAGTGGGATACGACCGCAGTGTGCCGAAGCTCCGTCAGGCAAGCCACTGTATCGGGTGCAACCAGTGTAGTCCGCACTGTCCGCAGGGTATCAATATTCCAAAAGAGCTACAACGGATAGACTCGTTTGTGGAACGCTTGAAACAGGGGACGCTATGACGACAGACAAGGACAAAAAGAATATTTCCAGACGCGATTTCATCAAACTGACAGGCGTGGCGGGGATGACCACGGTCGGACTGGCAGGCTGTTTCGGTAAAGGCGTAACGCTTGACGGTTCGGACAAGGAGGTTCCGACGGACGGAATGACCTACCGAACCAATCCGTCCACGGGAGACAAGGTTTCCATTCTCGGCTATGGCTGCATGCGGTGGCCCACACTCCCGGGAGAGGACGAGAAAATAGACCAGGATGCCGTGAATCGGCTGGTGGACTACGCGATTGAACATGGAGTCAATTACTTCGACACATCCCCGGTCTATTGTCAGGGAGAGTCGGAACGAATCATAGGTTTGGCCCTCAAACGCCATCCGCGTGATAAGTTTTACATCGCGACGAAACTGTCCAATTTCGCCCCCGGTACGAGAACGCGTGAAGCCTCCATCGCCATGTATCGAGAATCTTTCAAAGAATTGCAGGTGGACTATATAGACTACTACCTGTTGCACGGGGTGGGTCTCGAAAACAGCATGGACACCTTGCGCGAGCGGTTTTTAGACAACGGCGTGCTTGATTTCCTTCTGGAAGAACGCAGTGCCGGACGCATCCGCAACCTCGGTTTCTCCTATCACGGCGATGTGAAGGTGTTTGACTGGCTCCTGTCGCAGCACGAGCGTTACCGCTGGGACTTCGTGCAAATCCAGCTCAACTATCTGGACTGGCATCACGCCAAGGAAATCAACCCGCGCAATACCAATGCCGAGTACCTGTATAATGAGCTGGCGAAGCTGGGTATCCCTGCCGTAATCATGGAGCCGCTGTTGGGCGGAAGGCTCTCCAAGGTGCATGATCATATTGTAGCACGTTTCAAGCAGCGCGAACCGGAGCGCAGTGTCGCTTCATGGGCATTCCGGTTTGCCGGCAGCCTGCCGGGGGTGTTGACAGCCCTTAGCGGTATGAATTACATGGAACACCTGCAAGACAACCTCCGCACCTACAGCCCGCTCCAACCGCTGACGGAGGAGGAACGACAATTCCTTGGCGATACGGCGGACCTGATGATGCAATACCCGAGCATTCCTTGCAACGACTGCAAGTATTGTATGCCATGTCCGTATGGGATCAATATCCCGGCTATATTACTCCATTACAACAAATGTGTCAACGAGGGGAATTTACCGGAGAGCAGCCAGGCGGAAAATTATCGTAAGGCACGCCGCGCCTTCCTTGTAGGTTACGACCGCAGTGTGCCCAAGCTACGGCAGGCGAGCCATTGTATCGGATGCAACCAGTGCAGTGTGCATTGTCCGCAAGGCATCGACATACCGAAAGAACTGCAACGTATAGATTCATTCGCGGAAGAATTAAAACGAGGGACATTATAATGAGAAATGTACTGAAGATAGAAACTGTTGACGAACTGAATAAACTGGCTCAAATGCACACGCGCCATACATCGGTGTGTATGCTTGACAATCCGGCATTTATTCTGCCGGAAGAATATTCATGTATAAAAACAGGCTTATATATCATCCTTATCCAAAAAATAGAAGATGACTGTACTTCTCATGGCTGCAAATGTTGTGATTTCCGCGAGTTGTCCCTGACTTTCCATGCCCCGGGTGAAAAGATTGAAATCAGGAAAAAATCGGGTATTGTTAAGGTGATCGCGTTCCATCCGAATTTGTTTTGTGAATCAAAACCGGGTGTTCAAAAACCGAACCGATCCTTTTTCAAATACAAGGATACAGAGGCTCTCCATATCTCTGCCCGTGAGAAACAGACCTTGTGGAATCTTCTGAACAATCTCTGTAACGAATTGAGTTACGGTATCGATATGTATAGCCGTACATTGCTGGCAGCCCATATCAGTCTGCTTCTGGACTATTGTACCCGGTTCTACCAGCGGCAATTCTACCTGCGTACCAATTTGAATAAAGAGATCCTTTCCCGTTTCGATAACTGGCTGGATGATTTTATTTTCTTGTCGTTACCGGAGAAGAAACGGTTGCCGTCATACAACGATATGGCGGAAATACAGGGATTGTCCCTCTCTTATTTCACGGATATGCTGAGGATTGAAACCGGCGACACGCTGCTCGAACATGTTCAAATTCATTTAATCGACATGGCCAAACGGCGAGTCATGAATAAGAATGAATACCTTGAGGACATAGCCGCCGAGCTGGGATTTTCCAACATGCAGTCTTTTAACCGTCTGTTCAAGAAATTGACCGGATATAGCCCGAAAGAATACCGGATGCAAGCAAGTTGACCATCCAAAATGGGAAGAATATAAATTTACACGAATAGCATAAATTGAAAACAGCAACTTAAAAAAGAGAATTATATGAAGAAGAATTATCAAAAAGCAGGCATTGTGATGATGGCCTTGTTGTGCCTTACCTTGCTATGGGTTCATGCCGAAACGAATTCTGAAAAGGAAACATTCGTAAATGCAACCGAGACTTCCAAAGATACGACCGTACCGGCAGGTGGTAAAATCCTGATAACCTATTTTACGTGGCCTGAGCCGGACGGAACGGATGCCAACACGGGTGCAAGCCGTGTCATCTCGAACGGGCAACTCTACGGAAACACGGAATATATCGCGCATATCATCAGCGAAGCCACCGGTGGAGAGTTGTTCGCCATTAAGACAGAGCGTTCTTACCCGTCGTCGCATCAGGCTGTTATAGATGCCGCCAAGGTAGAAGCAGGTGCGAAGCAGCACCCGAAACTGAAGACACATATCAGCAACCTGAAAGACTATGACATCATTTTCGTGGGTTACCCCAACTGGTGGTATGATATGCCTATGGCCATCTACTCTTTCTTCGATGAATACGATTTCAGCGGAAAGACCATTATCCCTTTTGTAACCCACGGGGGAAGCCGTTTTTCCCGGTCGGTGGAGACGATTGCGGAGATAGAAAAGGATGCTAAAGTCATCAAAGGCCCATCCGTTTACGACGAGAATGTGCCTGATGCAAAAGAAAATATCGTGAAATGGCTGGAAAAACAAGGTCTGAAGAAATAAGTTGTACTCAAATAATTAATCAGAAAATCAAATGAAGAAGATTTGTTATAGCATGTTAGTGTCGTTATTCTTTATAGGAACAGCAGCGGCACAGGAAAAAACGGATTCGTTATCTCTGAAAAGTTACACGATCGGTGAAGTGGTCGTTACCGGTACCCGGAACGAAACCGATGTCCGCCACCTGTCGCAGACCGTGTCGGTCATTAACCGAAAGGCTATCGAAAAGACCTTGCAGCCCTCGCTGCTGCCCGTCCTGACCGAGCAGGTTCCGGGTCTGTTCACTACCTCCCGCGGCATAATGGGCTACGGCGTGTCGGGCGGTGCGGCCGGAGGCATTTCTCTGCGAGGTCTGAGCGGCGGTGCGGGGCGCATGATGGTTCTTATCGACGGACACCCGCAATACATGGGACTCATGGGGCATCCGATAGCCGATGCCTATCAGACCCTCATGGCCGAACGGGTCGAGGTGCTGCGCGGTCCCGCCTCGATGCTCTACGGCTCGAACGCCATGGGCGGCGTGGTGAATATCGTCACCCGAAAGATGCAGGAGGACGGCATCAATACCAATCTGCACGCGGGCTATGGCTCTTACAACACTTTGGAAACGGAACTGACGAACCGTATCCGCAAAGGCCGTTTCTCGTCCGTGGTAAGCGGTTCGTACAACCGCACGGACGGTCACCGCTCCGATATGGGCTTCGAGCAGTACGGCGGTTATGCCAAATTAGGCTATCAGGCAAGCGATAACTGGAACCTGCGGGCCGATGTGAACGTGACCCATTTCAACGCTTCGCAGCCCGGTTCGCTGACCGCACCGTTGCTTGATGCCGACCAGAGCATCACTCGCGGCATGACATCCTTTGCGGTAGAGAACAATTACGAACGGACTTCCGGTGCGTTGAGTTTTTTCTACAACTGGGGAAACCACTGGATCAACGATGGGTACACGCCCGGAGGTACTCCCAGAGCCTACCGTTTCGACTCGCATGACGATATGCTGGGACTGTCGTGGTACCAAAGCATGCAACTCTTCAAAGGCAACCGTTTGACCGCAGGTGTGGATTATTACCGTTTCGGTGGCAAGGCATGGAACCGTTTCGTGGAGGGTGACCGCAACGGGGAGAGTGACCCACTTGTGGATAAAGCGATGGATGAAGTGGCAGGTTATGTCGATTTTCGTCAGAACATCGGCCATTGGCTTACCTTCGATGCCGGGGTGCGGATCGACCACCACTCCGAGATAGGCACCGAATGGATTCCGCAGGCGGGCCTCTCGTTCCACCTGCCCCACGCCATTGAGTTGAAGGCTTCGGCTTCGAAAGGATTCCGCTATCCGACCATCCGCGAGATGTACATGTTCCCGCCGCAGAATCCGGACCTGAAGCCCGAACGGATGTGGAACTACGAACTGGCCTTTTCGCAGAGATTGCTCGGCGGACGGCTGACCTACGGGGTGAACCTTTTCTACATTGACGGCGAGAACCTGATTGTCGCCGTGCCGCGCGAAGGAGCCACGCCGCTGAATATGAATACGGGTAAAATAGACAATGCGGGAGTGGAAACACAGGTAGCCTACCGCATTGACGAGGTCTGGTCCGTGGATGCCAACTACAGTTTCCTGCACATGGAGAATCCGGTATTGGCAGCTCCCGAACACAAACTCTATGCCGGGGGTAATTTCTCGAAAGGGCGCTGGAATGTCTCCACCGGAGTACAATACATCGCGGGATTATATACATCGACCGCACCTGCCGTAACGGAGGACTTCGTATTATGGAATCTGCGTGCCTCGTTCCAAGCTGCCAAATGGCTCGACATCTGGGCTCGCGGCGAAAACCTATTGACCCAGAAATATGAAATCAATGCCGGATACCCGATGCCGAGAGCGACGGTAATGGCCGGTGTAAACTTTAATTTTTAATGTTTCAATTTTTATGGATATGAAAAAGATAATAAGCATGGCAATGTCGGTTATGATGTTCTCGGCAGCGGGAACAGGATGTGCGAATGCACAGGACAACGCGCAGAACAGTACATCGGAACTTCCGAAAGTGTATTTCATTAAAGAAATTTCATCGGAAAATCTGGTTAAGATTTACGAGGCGTTGGGTCGTGAGGCCAAGGGAAAAGTCGCCGTGAAGATTTCGACGGGAGAACCGGGCGGACACAACTTCCTGCAACCTGCACTCATTGCACCGCTCGTGCAGAAAGTCAGCGGTACGATTGTCGAATGCAACACGGCATACGCCGGCGGCCGCGGCGAAACGGAAGATCATCTGAAAACTGCTGCTGACCACGGCTTCACGGCCATCGCCCCGGTGGACATCATGGATGCCGAAGGTGAAGCGACACTTCCGGTCAAGGGCGGCAAGCACCTGAAGGAAGATTACGTGGGAAAGAATTTCCTCAGCTATGATTTCCTGATCGTCCTTTCTCATTTCAAAGGCCATACGATGGCCGGTTTCGGCGGTGCGCTGAAGAACATATCCATCGGTATCGCATCGCCCGAAGGCAAATCGTGGATTCACACGGGAGGCAAGACCCGCAACCTTTCGGAAATGTGGTCCAATTTTGCCGAGCAGGACGCATTCTTGGAATCGATGGCAGAGGCTTCCAAAGCGATCATCGACCATTGCGGCGATAAGATACTTTATATCAGCGTGGCTAATAATCTTTCCGTGGATTGCGACTGCGACGCTCATCCCGCCGACCCGCAGATGCACGACATCGGCATCCTCGCTTCGCTTGATCCGGTCGCCCTTGACCGAGCCTGCACCGATTTGGTACGTTCGTCGGAAGACCACGGCAAGATCCATCTTATCGAGCGCATAGATTCACGCCACGGGATGCACATTCTCGAACATGCCGAAGCACTCGGTCTCGGTTCCCAGAAATACGAACTTGTAGAACTGAGGTAAATTCTGAATATGGAATACAGAACTTTAGGTAGGACAGGAATTAGGGTCAGTGCCATAGCACTTGGCTGCGAAGGCTTTATACACAAGTCTACCGATGAAGTGAAATCGGACTTTGATTTTGCCATTGCCAACGGGGTCAATTTCGTCGATATTTATTCTCCGAATCCCGCCCTGCGCGAAAACATCGGAGCCGCACTCGAAGGCCGACGCCGGGAGTTCATCATTCAGGGACACCTGTGTACAACCTGGGAGAACGACCAATACCTCCGTACACGCGACCCGCAAAAAACGCTCGACTCGTTCGAGTTGCAGTTGCGCCAATTGCGTACAGACTATCTCGACATCGGCATGATTCATTACGTCGATGCGGAGGCCGATTTCCATACGGTTTTCGATGGGGAAATCATCCGCATCGCCGAGCGGATGAAGGCTGACGGGAGGATACGCTACATCGGCATGAGCAGCCACAATCCGGTAGTGGCGCGTATGGCCGTGGAAACGGGCTTGGTCGATGTCGTCATGTTCTCGATCAATCCGGCCTATGACCTCCAGCCTGCCGGTGATGATGTCGATGCGCTGTGGGCGGATGAGAGCTATGCCCATGCCTTGCAGAATATCGATTCCGACCGTGAGCGGCTTTACGAACTGTGCGAACGCACGGGAGTGGGTATCGATGTGATGAAAGTTTACGGAGGTGGCGACCTGCTGAACGTGGAAAATTCGCCTTTCGGAAAAGCGATGACCCCGGTACAGGCCATAGAGTACGCCTTGACCCGTCCCGCTGTAGCCTCCGTTATGGTCGGTTGCAAAAATCGGGAGGAAATCGCGGCGGCTCTGGCATGGTGCGACGCGACTGCGGAAGAACGGGACTATGCCTCCATTATGGTCGGACTGGATAAATTCTCGTGGAAGGGGCATTGTATGTACTGCGGTCACTGTGCTCCCTGCTCAGCGGGGATCGACATCGCATCGGTCAACAAATTCTATAATCTGGTCGAGGCGCAAGGTGAAATCCCGGAAACCGTGCGTGAACATTATCGTGTACTTTCTCACCATGCTTCGGAATGCCTTGGCTGCGGAGCTTGTGAAACCCGTTGTCCGTTCGGAGTGGAGATTGTCGAATCGATGCACAAGGCTGCTGAACGGTTCGGGTATTAAAAAAGAGTGTGTATGGAAGATTTGATTCGATTATTACATGAGGGCGGCTACTCGCTGATAGTGGCCAACGGGGAAGTCGATAGTTTTACCGGACGGGGTGTATCCGACCTCTATAAAATATTGAATGAAGACCCCGGCTATTTGGTCGGAGCATCCGTCGCGGATAAGGTTGTCGGTAAAGCTGCCGCCGCGTTGATGATTCTCGGCCGGATAAAAGAACTTTATGCGGATGTAATCAGCGTTCCTGCAAATACCCTGCTGAAAGAGAGTGGAATCAAGGTCAGTTACAGGACCGAGGTTCCCCACATCATCAACCGTGCAGGAACCGGATGGTGTCCGCTGGAAACCCTATGCTATGAATTACAGAGTCCGCAGGAGTGTTTTGTGCGGATACGAGAATTTATGAATAAGAAACAATAATTAAAACAGATTGAAAGTATGGAAACAACAACCGTAAAACTGTACTCGTTGGAGTACAACAACACGAAAACCTATTTGGTGGCTGCCTTGTTCGTCTTGGGCAACATTGCCATGCCGCAACTTTTTCATCTCATTCCTCAAGGTGGAGTAAGGTGGCTGCCCATTTACTTCTTTACGCTTATAGCCGCCTACAAATATGGCTGGCGTGCCGGATTGCTGACAGCGATAGCTTCTCCGATAGTGAACTCTGCGCTCTTCGGAATGCCTGCCGTTGCCGCATTACCGGCAATCCTGCTCAAATCGGGCTTGCTCGCTGCCGCAGCCGGGTATGCCGCTTCGCATTTCAAGAAAGCATCGCTCGGACTGCTTGCCGGCGTTGTGTTGGCTTACCAGATTGCCGGAACTTTGGGAGAGTGGGCGATAAAAGGTGATTTCTGGTTGGCTGCACAGGATTTCCGAATCGGTGTTCCGGGTATGCTGCTTCAGATATTCGGGGGCTGGCTGTTTATTAACCGTATAATTCGCAAATGATATGACACCCTTGTTTATCGGCGGTATCGGCATGCAGGAAGTGCTGCTGATCGCACTCGTGGTATTGCTGTTTTTCGGCGGCAAAAAGATTCCCGAACTGATGAAAGGCATCGGCAAAGGAGTACGTTCATTCAAGGAAGGGATGAATGAGATGAAGCAGGAAATAGAAACGGAACCTGAAAAAAAGGAATAACCGATGATGGCGACGGAGAACAAGCAATCCTTTTGGGATCATCTCGATGTGTTGCGGGTGGCGATTGTGAAGATCGCCCTCGTAACCGTCGGATTCGGCATGGTGGCGTTCTTTTTCAAGGAACAACTCTTTTCTGTGGTACTTGCCCCCAAGAGCGACGGATTCATCACTTACCGCCTTTTCAACCGGATCGCGGCATGGAGCGGAGGCTTGTCCGAATCTTTCTCCGTCCGGCTCATCAACACGGGGTTGGCACAGCAGTTCATTATTCACATGAAGACTGCACTGTGTGCCGGAGTGTTGTGCGCCTCGCCGTATATCCTTTATCAACTCTTCCGGTTTGTATCGCCTGCACTTTATGAAAACGAACGGCGGTATGTTACGAGAGTGGTCGGAGGAGGCTACGTGATGTTCGGTCTGGGGGTATTGATCAGCTACTTTCTGATTTTTCCGCTGACATTCCGTTTCTTGGGGACTTATCAGGTCAGTGGCGAGGTGGATAATCTCATTACCCTCGATTCGTATATCTCAACACTGGTGATGATGTGCCTTGCGATGGGGATCGTTTTTGAAATCCCCATGCTTTCGTGGCTCTTTGCCAAGTTGGGATTCCTTTCGGACGGTTTCATGCGTCGTTACCGGAAACATGCGGTTGTGATAATTCTTGTCGTGGCGGCAATCATTACCCCGACTTCGGATGTCTTCACGTTGTCGCTCGTAGCCCTGCCGATGTGGATACTTTACGAGGTGAGTATTCTAATCGTAAATAAAGCAGCGAAAAATAGTGAGCCTTAATGAAGATTACCAATAGAAACAATGCTCTGCAGTGATTTCTTAAATAGCTTTAGTAAAGCCCTTTGTAATTAAAATATAAATCCATAAAAATAAATTTATAATGAAAAGATTGAATAATGGCTCTCTCTCTTTTTGGAGAAAGCCTACACTTGCATCATTTTGCTACGGAACAGGATGTAGCAGAAGAATTTTTTATCTTACTCTCTGAAGCGAGAGAGCTTTATCTTCAAGATGTCATAGTAGATGGCAAGCGGTATGATCGCTACTTGGATGACTTCATAAACAGACACCGGTACATTGATTGCAATCATGCCGTCTGCCGGAACTGCCACGAAATGAACATCCATATCGTCAAAGGACTGCTAACCGAATGCGCCAACCTCGTCAAATCTCTTTTTATAGCCGACTTATTCTCGTTTGAGGAGTGCATGGAGATAAAGCGGATGTATGATATATCTGAATCACTGTCTATAACCGGTAAGTGCTGTATTGATGAGCCGATAAGCAATCCTCCTCTTTCTTTTGGCTGCAACTTCACCCGTGAACAGATGGCTGGTATTGTGTCTTGTGCCAATACTTACCATCTGTTTAATATTCCAGTGTGCGTCGAAGATATGGAAGCCCTCTTTGCCTGCAAGGAGGGCTTCTGCCTCCGCGTGAACACAGTCCGGTATGTGGCAATTTTGTTTGATGCGCTCCTCGAAAACACATTTATTCAATCTCATTGGCAATCCGTCTTGAACCGTGGCCGGTTCTTGCGATCCAAGGACGATACAAGGTTCGTTTCCGCCTCAAGCCTCTCGTCCGCCTTGTCCGCTGCAAGAAACAATATGACATCGGTAGCCTATGGCATCAGGAAGGCTATCGGAAAATTGAAAATATAGGACAAATGGCTTCTCTTAAAGAGGGAGCAATATAGAAAAATACAACGTCCGTTTTGTCGGACGTTGTACTTTAAGACAAAAGATTTACCGGTAAAGGATTGTCTGGGGGGATAATCTTGAAATGCTGAAGATGGTACAAGCTAATGGCAATCCGAAGATTCCGATTCAGGAATTGAAAAGGTCGTCCATCTTCACTTCACTGTGCACGATGCTCTTATGCTTGCCATTGACAACACCATATGTTGTAACGAATGTAATCACAAGTGCTTTCTTGTTCTTCGTTACCAACCGGAACAATCCCATACGTTCCCTTAGTTTCATTTCATAGCTATCGGTTATGCCATACAAGTCTGTGCTGAATTTCATTTCGCACAGATGAATAATGCGGTCGGCACGTTCGATGATCAAGTCAATCTGAAAACCCGGAGTTCCGTTGACGGGATCAGCCTTGCTTCTCCATGTAGATATGGATGTTCCGACTCCGGCAATCCCCAATGCGGCTTTAATTTGCCTGTGATGGCTCAAACATACAAGTTCGAAGCTGAGTCCCATCCATGCCGATACACTGCGCGAATCTATATTGTTACTCCACCACCTTTCATCTTTCGTGTTGTTGGGTTCGATGAACTTGTAATAAAACAACGTAAAAAAATCTGTAAGCCTGAACAGGCTGTTGCGGGTCTTGTTGCCATACTGGGACAGCCGTGTGACAAAGTCGCAGCGTTCGAGGTTTTTCAGGATTTTACTCAAAAAAGCACCTTCGATGCCGGTTGCCCGGAGTATGTCTTCCCGTGTCATTCCGGATTTATTTTCCGACAACAGTTTAACCACGGAAACATAAGAGTCCGCTTTGGCAAACAAGGCATTATAGAGTTCGTCAAATTCACCCTTCAGTTGCGCTCCCTCGGCAAAAAACAATCTATCGATATTTTGTGCAAGGCTATCGGTCGTATTCAAAAGACTCAAATAGAACGGGACACCACCGAATATCATGTGGCATTGCAGGAGCTGGTATCTATCCCATTGGCAATCACGTTGCCGTAAATATTCTTCCGTTTCATGCAGGTTGAACGGAGACAGATGAAGATTACAGGTAATCCGGGCGTGTAAACCTCCCTGATTGCCCTCTATTTTATCGGCCATCCAAGAGGTCGCCGAACCGGTAGCTATAAGCATGATATCGGTGCGTCGGTTTCCCCAACCGTTCCAAAAATTTTCCAATGCACTCACGAAATTGGATCGTTGCGTATCCATCCACGGCATCTCGTCTATGAATATGACTTTTTTACGGTCGGAAGGCAGTGTTTCCAAATAATCTTCAAGTGCATTGAAAGCATCGTACCAAGTTTCTGCTTTCGGTTGCTGCTTTTTTGAGTGCCGGTGAATGGCCCTCATGAAATTTTGAATCTGTACCGTTGCAGATGTCTTGTGTTCGCCTACAAATGTGAAGTCGTATTTGTAGTTGAAAAATTTGTCTATAAGATATGTCTTACCGATACGACGGCGGCCGCTTATAATTACCAATTCGGAACGGTCCGATTCCAAGCACCGTTGTAACTCGTCACATTCTATTTTCCGGGAAACCAGTTTGTCCTGCATAACTTTATCGTTTTTGCAAAGGTAGTCGCTCCGACCGGAATAACCAAATTTTCTCGCATGACTTTTTACCTTATATCGGCGAATATTTTAGATAAGGTAATATCTCAGTATTAGATTATCCTCTTGAGATATTACTTTATCTATTTATTTGAACATGTAAAAGTAGTATCTCAAAGATATTATAAAGTCTCACCTTTTAACACAACAGTCAAGGTCTTATATGTTCCAGACGCTCACGTTTCAGTAGATTCCGCTGTATCTCTTTCCGCAGTACGACATTGTCGTGCGCGACAAAACAGGTTATCCCGACGGACATCAGCCAAAGACAGAGCAAGCATATCCATACCAACTGCCGCACGCGACGGGAGCGGTACGCCCGACGTAGGCAGTATAAAGGTATATGTTTGAACAGGAATGCCGGTATATCCTTAAACCGCTTTGGGCGGGTCGGGAATGCCGGTTTCTTTGCCGCTGCCGTGTGAACACCCAGCCTTTCGAGAATGACATCCAGTTTGGTGTCGGTCTCACGGAGACGGACATCATAACCCTCGCGCGTCCCGTTCAGATATTTGACGAGTCCGACGATATATTTATAAGCTTCGCTCACCATCTTGTATTTATCCAGTACGTCGGCATAGTCTGCCGCCATGCGTGCGTAGCACTCCTGCGGCGTGAGCTTGCCCTGTGCCCCGGCTTCCTCTTCCTCCCGCTCGAAGTTGCGCTGCCGCTCTTCCAACAGCTCTTTCACGGCGTTTCTCGCCGCTGCTGCGACAGCCTTTTGCAATGCCTCCGTATCGACAGGTTTCGTATCGGAATACCCGCACAGGTTTCTGCTCAGG
>OLCU01000219.1_pt1 | contig 14600 bp, 14 predicted proteins | sample 1607601 | NCBI WGS metagenome assembly OLCU01 (sample SAMN02674606, study PRJEB24791) | human gut metagenome, SKBSTL068 | isolation source: stool | host: Homo sapiens | place: USA | reverse complement strand
CGTAGCCGCTGATGCCGCCGCCCAGGACAACTATTTTTTTCATGGGGTTATCGGATTTTAAGCGTTACCAGGGTAATGGCCGCCAGCAGCAGCGACACGATCCAGAAACGGGTGACGATCTTGGTTTCGAAGAAACCCTGTTTCTGGTAGTGATGGTGCAGGGGGGACATGAGCAGAATGCGGCGTCCTTCGCCGTATTTGCGTTTGGTGTATTTGAAGTAGCCGAGCATGCCCAGATTCACGGCGACGCTCAGCGCCACGAGCCACCGCCTGCCGGCGCGGTTCCGCACCCGGTGGATGCCGCGGGCGATCCAGTAATCGCTGGTCGCGGCCAGGATCAGCAGCAGGAAGTAGAGGCCGCTCGACTTGTAGTAGAAGTAGAGCGAAAAGAGGATGACGTAGAAGATGCGGGCCGTCGGAGCGTACCTCAGTCGGCTGTAAAGCAAAAGGAAGGCGGCCAGAAGAAAGAGAAAGAGGCCGCTGCTGAAAATCAGGGGCGAGGAGGCGTCGTAGCTCAGGAGCGCCTGCAATTTCGAGACGATCTGGTCGCTGCCCGTGAAGTTCATCGGGTACCGGAAATGACCGCGGGGGCGATGCCGTGGAAAAGGCTATCGACCCGGAGCGCAAGGGTTTCTTCGATCACGTTGTCGGAGGCGGTGCATATGCGTTCCCGCTCCCGGGCAGCCTGGGCGCCGCTCAGCATCGCGTCATAAAGCGACCAGGCCACGCGCTGACCGCCCGCGTAGTTGATGTGGGTGAAGTCTTTGCCCGCCCAGCCGTTCTGGACGAAACGGGCCATGCCGCCCAGCGAACGCATGGCTTCATAGGTGCTCCAGAAGGCGGCCCCCGCGTTCCGGGCGGCCTGGCGCTGGGCCTGCGCCATCGAAGGCGCCGAACTCATGGAGACGAAGCCCTGGTCGGTGCGCTCGGAGCGGTCGCTGACGCTCATCACCAGCACGGCGGCCGTGGGGAAACATTGCCGCACGTAGGCGATCATGTTCTCGATCTGCCGGCCATAGCCGCCATAGGCGTGTACACCGCTTTGCAGCAGGTTGAGGCCGTACTGGAGGATTACCAGGTCGTAGCCGAGCAGCGCGTTGATCTGGGCATTGACCCCCGGAGCCGTCCAGAAGAGGGCCTGCCCGTTGTTGCTCCGCACGGAATAGTTGTCCACCGTCACCCCCGCCGTATCCTCGAACCAGGCGCCATAGCCGTAAAACCCGTCGCTGCCGGAGAGCACTTCGAGCGTCAGCGACCCCATGCGGCCCAGCACGTCGATTTCGCGCACGGCTTCATCGCCCGCAATCTCGAATTCGCGTCGCTCCCGGTTGTCGAGGGTGACGGCTACGCGGCTCTCCGTGCGGCTGATGAAGAGGATGCGGGCACGGCCGCAGGAGTCGAGGTGTCTCTTCGCGTCGGTGCACTCCCACTTCACGCTCGCTCCCGCCGAGGGTCGGCAGACCCATCCGGAGACATAGAACCGTTCGCGGCAGGGAGCCGGAGCATTGCGCCGCTGCATGATGTTGTAGGCATTCCACCCCCGCGACTGGGTGCGGATGGTGCGGCGGAAACCCGTGAGCGGCGAGGCCATCGGCGCGAAGCCGGTCCCCGATCCGCCGAAGGCGGACTGGAGCTTCTCGCGCAGGTCGGCCGTGAGGATATCCCCCTCGATGAACGAATCCCCCATCACGGCGATCCGCACCGGTTCACCCGCCGCGAGTTTCGCATAGAAAGCGCTCATGGGGCTGCGGCCGGTGGTGTCGAAGTCCTCGATCGGGACGAGCCGGGGGTGCATGCGGACCGTATCGGGACGGAATGTGTCCCGGTGGCTGCTGTCGGCGGGCCCGGTCTGCCAACGGTAGGTGATCTGTACGCTCGCGGGCAGGGTGTCGGCCACCAATTCGGCCACCTGTTCGAGATCGATGCGGAAATCGGTTTCGTCGAAAAGCGGAGCTTCGGCCGCTGCAAGCGCGTCCGTTTCCTCCTCGAAACGGACCAGGTCGGAAAGGATGTTGGCCCGGCGGAGCGTGACTCCGCCGATCCGCTGCGGCGGAATCAGGCTGATGACAGCCAGTACCGCGATCAGGGCCGTGAGGGCGATCCACCCCCGGTTCGTACAATCCTTTTCCGGCTGGGGAGTCATCAATTACGCCGCCCTAAGATCAGGAAGATGTAGTAAAGCAGCGAAGCGATGGCGCTCAGCGCGGCGACCAGGTAGGTGCGGGCCGCCCAGCTCAGGGCCTCTTTCGCCTGTGCGAGCTGTGCGCCCTGGAGGGTGTGGCTCGTCTGGAGCCATTCGAGCGCCCGCGCCGAAGCGTTATACTCGACGGGCAGGGTGATGAGCGAGAAGATGGCCGACATGGCGATCATGCCCACGCCGATCCAGCAGAGCAGTTCGTTCTGGGTGGTGGCCAGGATGATGAGGCCCAGAATGATGATCCACGTGGCTGCCCGCGAGGAGAACTGCACGACGGGTACCAGCTGCGAGCGCAGTGTGAGGGGCGCATAGCCGCGTGCGTGCTGCACGGCGTGGCCGCATTCGTGGCATGCGACGGCTGCCGCGGCGACGCTGCGGCTCGAATAGACCCCGTCGCTCAGGTTTACGGTCATGGTCTGGGGGTTGAAATGATCCGTCAGGCTGCCCGCCACGTGGGTGATCTTGACATTGTGGACGTTGTTGTCCCGCAGCATCTTTTCGGCGACTTCGGCCCCCGTCAGTCCGCCGGGGAAGGGAACCTGGGAGTATTTGCGGAACACCGACTGCAACCGCGCTTGCACGATGAAGCCGGCTACGCCGATCAGGATAATCAGGAAGAACATGCCCATCGTTGCCGCCGAGTAGTGGTGGACGGCGGGCTCTTGCGTGTAGTAGCCTGCCTGGAGCAGGAGAAACATGGAGTGTATCATGGCTTGGAGATTTTTTTGCAGGTGTAGTAGGCGCCGGCCTGCTGCGCGGGCATCAGCACCATGTCGTTCACGTTCATGTGGGCCGGGAGCTGCACGATCCAGGCGATCGCCTCGGCGATGTCGTCGCCCGTGAGGGGCGTGACGCCGTCGTAAACCCGGTCGGCGCGCTCGCGGTCGCCGTGGAAGCGGACGAGCGAGAACTCGGTTTCGACCATGCCGGGGCGGATTTCGCTCACCTTCACGCCGCTTGCGAGCAGGTCGGCACGCATGGCCTGCGAAATGGCGTGCACGGCGTGTTTCGAGGCGCAGTAAACGGCACCATTCTCGTAGGGCTCCGTGCCGGCGATCGAGCCGATGTTGATGATATGGCCCGAACCTGCGGCGACCATTTTCCGCGAGACGATGCGCGTCACGTAAAGCAGCCCCTTGACGTTGGTGTCGATCATGGCGTCCCAGTCGGCGGTGGAGCCCCGGTCGATGTGTTCCAGCCCTGCGGCGAGCCCCGCGTTGTTGACCAGCACATCGACCTGCTCAATGGGGTCGAGGTATTTCTCGCATTCCGCCTCCGACCTGACGTCGAAACAAAGGGTGCGGCAGGCGGCGCCCGCCTGCTCGACCTCCCGGCGGAGGGTTTCCAGCCGATCGGCCCGGCGTCCCGTGGCGACGATGTCGTAACCCAGTGCGGCGAGCCGCAGCGCGGTCGCCCGGCCGATGCCGGATGTAGCGCCTGTGATGATAGCCTGTTTTTTCATAAACGTTTGTCCTCTATACCGGAGCAAAAGTAAGAAAATTTGTGTTACTTTGCACAAATATATCGCAAATTCCGGGCAAAGGTGAATCTCGAATTCTTCATCGCGCGGCGGCTCGACCGCCCTTCCGACGGCGGTCGTCCCGGCGTGATGGTGCGTATCGCTGTGGTGGCGGTGGCCGTGAGCCTGGCGGTGATGATCCTCGCGCTCGCCGTAATCATGGGCTTCAAGCGGGAGATCACCCGCAAGGTCGTCGGCTTCATGGCCCATGTGGAGGTCGCGGATCTGCGCAGCCTGCGCTCGCTGGAGTCGCAACCCGTCAGGCTGGGCGGCGAGCTCGAACGCATCATCCGCTCGGTCGAGGGGTTCTCTTCGCTCAGCCCCTATGCCGTGCGCGGGGCCATCGTCCGCACGGACGCGGGGATGCAGGGCGTGATGCTCAAGGGGGTGGACGGGAAGTACGACTGGTCGTTCCTCGCGGATCACCTTGTCGAGGGTGCGCTGCCGCGTGTGGGCGATTCGATCCGCACGAAAGACGTGCTGATCGGCCGCGCCGTGGCCGGCGAGCTCGCGCTCGCGGTCGGCGACCGGGTCGAAATGCTCTTCGTCGAACCGGGCGAGGCGCACCGCCGCGACCGCTTCCGGGTTTCGGGCATCTACGATTCCGGGATGGAGGAGATGGACCGGCAGGTGGCGATGACCGACCTGAGGAACATCCAACGGCTGTCGGGATGGGCGCCGGACGAGGTTTCGGGTTACGAGGTGCGCATCGCGGATTTCGGCCGGGTGGAGGAGTTCACCCGCCGTCTGGGACGGGCCCTTCTCTATTCCGAGTCGGAAGAGACGCGCAACGTCGCGGCGCTCAACGTCAGGGAGCGCTATCCCAATATTTTCGACTGGCTCCGGGCGCACGACGTGAATGCGGCGGTCATCATCGTCATCATGACGGTGGTTGCGCTGTTCAACATGACCTCGGCGCTGCTGATCCTCGTGCTGGAACGCACGCGCATGATCGGACTGCTCAAGGCGATGGGCATGACCGACCGGTCGCTGCAGCGCATCTTCCTCTACCGTGCGCTGCGGATCATCGGACGCGGGCTGGTGTGGGGCAACCTGTTCGGGCTGGGGCTGCTGCTCGTGCAGCGGACGTTCCATCTGGTGCGCCTCGATGCCGCCGGTTACCTGCTTTCCGAGGTGCCCGTGGCATTCGGCTGGGGCTGGTGGCTCGCCCTGAACCTCGGGGTTGCGGCCGTGATCCTGCTGCTGCTGACCGTGCCGGCTTATATCGTCAGCTACATACGACCCGACGAATCGATCCGTTATCAATGAGATGAAACCCTATCGTACAGAGAAAACCAAAAAGGAGGAGGTGCGCGAGATGTTCGACCGCATCGCCCCGGCCTACGACCGGCTCAACCACACCCTTTCGTTCCAGATCGACAAGCTGTGGCGGCGGCGGGTGGTGCGTATCGTCCGGCGTTCGTCCCCGCGCCGTATCCTCGATGTGGCGACCGGCACGGGCGATCTGGCGATCGCCCTGGCCGCCCGCATCCCCGATGCGCATGTGCTGGGGATCGACCTTTCGGAACAGATGCTCGAGGAGGCACGCCGCAAGGTCGTGCGCCGCGGGCTGGACGAACGGGTGCTGCTCGAGGAGGGCGACGCCGAGCGGCTCGCCCTGGGCGACGGAGCGGTGGACGTGGCGACGGTGGCATTCGGCGTGCGCAATTTCGGCGACCTCGGGACTGGCCTGCAAGAGCTGTTCCGCGTGATCCGTCCCGGCGGGCAGGTGGTGATCCTGGAGTTCTCGACCCCCTCGGCACCGCTCTTTCGGGCGCTTTACCGGTTCTATTCCCACCGTGTGCTGCCCGTGATCGGGGGACGCATATCCAAAGACCGGCAGGCTTACGAATACCTCCCCGCCTCGGTGGACGAATTTCCCGCCCCCGCCCGGTTCATGGAGTTGCTTGTGGAGGCGGGATTCGCGCATTGCCGCGCCCGGTCGCTGAGCGGCGGAATCGCCCGGATCTACACGGCTGAAAAACCGCGCTTATGAAACCGTTGCGCCGGCTGATCGTCTTCATAACGGTTGCGCTCCTGTGCGTCGGGTGCGGAAGCGCGTTGCAGCGCCGGCTGACGGTGGGGGAGCTGACCGCCTTCCGGCGTTACGGATGGACGGGGATGGACCTCACGCTCCGCGTGGAGAACCGGAGCCGGCGTGCGCTGCGCCTTTCCGATGCCTGCCTGACCCTCTACTATGCCGGCGGCGAGCTGGGCCGTATCGAGCTGCGGGGCGAGGCGTTTGTGGCGCCGCGCGGGGATTCGGAGGTGCCCATGCGCTGGCGGATCGACCTGTCCGACCCGGCTGCGGGCTACCTGATCGAGAAAAAAATGCGGGCCGGCGAGACGGCGCTCTTCGCCGTGGTGTTCTCCGGCCGAGTTTGCAGCGGCTCCCGCTGCCGCGATATTTTGCTTCCGATGATGCCCCTTTCGGATTTTCTTGCTATTTTTGGCGTGTCGCTTGCCGATATGCAAAATCGTCTTTACGAATGAAACGTCTTACGCTCCTCCTGCTTCTCCTGGTCGCGGGCGCTCCGGCGCTCCGGGCCCAGTCGCTCGCATCGTTCAAAGAGCGGCTCGCACAGACAGAAACCACCGCCGACCAGATTCCGGCCCGCGTGCAGGTGCTCGAATGGGGCGATGCCGGGGCTGCCGTGCGGGATGCGTCGCAACAGGCGGGACGCATCCGCTTTCGGGGTTATCGCGTCGGCATTTTCTTCGACAACGGCGAACATGCGCGTTCCAGGGCGGTCGCTGCGAGGGCGGCTTTTGAAGAGGCCTTTCCGGACGTGCGGGTTTATATGGTTTACGAAAATCCCTATTTCAAGGTAACCGCCGGAAACTGCGTCACCTCCGAGGAGGCGATCGTCCTGCTGGGGCGTGTCAGGAGCCGCTTCCCGGGGGCCTATCTCATGCGCGAAGAGATGAGCGTGGCCGATCTTGTCCGATAGTGTCGGACAAGTTTTAAAATTTCCTGTTTTTTATTTGCTTATTGCGGTCGAATACCTATCTTTGCGGCGTAACAAAAAGTCAAACTTAAATCCTTTCAAGCTATGAAGAAAGTTCTTTCTCTGATCGTTATCGTAGCTGCCGCCGCCATGGTAAGCTGCGCCGGCAACACCAATAAGAAGGCTACCGAGGCCGCCGAGGCTACCGAGCAGGTTGCCACCGAGTGCTGCGGTGAGTGCACCCAGGCCGAAGGCGAATGCTGCAAAGGCGAAGGGGAGTGCTGCAAGGGCGATTCGACCGAATGCTGCGAGGCTGCCGCTTGCCCCGAGGCCGCCGAAGGGGAGTGCTGCAACAAGTAACATCTGCTTTGGAATGAAAGGCGGCTTAGCACAGCCGCCTTTTTTTGTGCCGTTTGTTTGCATTTGCCGTAAAAAAGCGTATCTTTGTCCTATACAACGTCAAAAGTATGATCCGATTGGTTGCCGATACCTGTTTGCTACGCACACGCGAGGGTGCCGACGGATCCGTATGCCGAAATTCCCCCCCCCGGATTTAGGCGCATCCGCTTGTTTATTAGCCTGCTGAGCATTACAGGACGTTTCCTGCGAAAAAACGTCCCGCATCTGTTTTTATGCCTTTCCGGGACCGGATAACAGCCGTGGACACCGCCTCTGAACACGGTTGTCGGGCGAGGGCTTCAGCTCTCGCCCTTTTATTTCGGGAGCTCTTCCCCTCCTTCCGAAGCGTGTCTGCACAAAGGACAGGCATCCGTTTTTTTCCGCATGCTCCGTTTCGCCGCCTCTCCGACCCGATTACCCCTGACCAGCGACGTAAGCCCGTTGGCGCGATGATCTTCCCTGAGCCCGATGTGCGGCAGTCCCGTGACCGTTTGAAAATTCCGAAGTTTCGTGCTCTCCCTGTAGAAATAAAAAAACCGATACGCCCAGGGGGGCGTATCGGTAGTGTCGTGTCGAAAGTGCCGGACTATTTCATTGCCGGCGCCTTGGGCGTGAAAGCGGACACAGGGCCTTGCGACGTCACGAGGTGACCGCCCGTATTGGCCTCGCGGTTCCATTTCGCCACGCTCGAGAAGGTGTTGATACCCGAATTGGTCGAAAGCTGGACTTTGAGCTTCATCGTGTTGATGTCGCCGAAATTCCCGTCCTCGTCTTCACCAACGGTATAAAGGGTTGCGGTACGGCCCAGTTTATCGGCCCAAACCGTCATGTTGTCGTCGTGCGAAGTGGACCAGGGAGCCAGAATGATGGTCTGCTTGAGTTCGTCCTCGCTCATCTGGAACCAGGCTTCTTCCTCGTCTTCGGGAGCCATTGCCACGTAGTAATGCTTCGTCTTTTCGTTCGGAATATACTGCATCGAGATGATGCCGAAGCCGCCCATTTGGATGTATGCTCCGTCTTCGATCATGAGTACACGCTGATCCACCCATGCGTCGCCGCCCGATTTGTAAACGAAGTCAGGCGTTCTGAAGACGTATTTGATCAGGTCGGTGGTCGGACAGCTTGCACTGCAACCGAATCCGAATGCAACGTATTCGGTGTTGGGTTCGAGCGTTCCGTGCTCGTTGATCTCGACCGAAGGCGTACGATCCAGAACATACTGCATCATATAACCCTCCATGAACTCCTCATCGGTCATTTCGTCCATAAACGACTTGACGGCCACATTGGCGTAATAGGTCTCGCCGGTTTTGGAAGGGGTGATGGTGACGTCGGCGCTGTTGAAAGTGAGATTCTGCACGTCGAACGTGAAGGTCATGTCCGAACGGGGAGGTGCCGGGGTGTGGAATTCAGCGAGTCCCACTTCCGAGATCACTTCGCCCAGTTTGTTGATCGCGAAGCAGATGACAGCCTGATCGGTGTCGCCGGTGAGCATTCCGCTGTAATTGAAAGTAGCCTTGCCTTTGCGGATGCTTTGCGAAGAGTCGTAATTGCCCCAGTCGATCTGTCCGTCGGATTCGGCATAGACGACCATGTACTGAGCTACAAGCAGCAGGTTGCCGGGATACTGATCGACAATGGCCCGGTCGCCCGCGAAGGTCACGTAAACCACGTCGTTGTTGGACGGCGTCACCGTGATGGTGGCGCTGTCGGGCGTGAGGTCGGTCACCTGAATGTCGAAGGTGACATCCACCTGTTCGCGTGCCTTGGCCAGCGACATGAAGTCGTGGGTGTAGAGTTTCGTCGTGGGCGTACCGTCCTTCGTGCAGCCGAATACCGCTACGGTATAGAGCTCGTTGGGTTGCAGGCGATAAGCGTCCACTTTTTTCGGGCCGACCATAAGCTGGCTTTCGAGCGTCCAGCCCATTCCCTCGAATTCGTCGAATACCTGCTGGATAGAACTCTTCCTCACTGGGAAATTCATCGACCACATCGCGCAGGGTAATCAGGGCGACGTAAGGCTGGGTCATATCGGCGGGTGTCACTCGGACGGTCGCCGTGCGCGAGGTGATATCGACCTCCTCGAAAGTGAAGGCATCGCCATCGACCGGCCCGACCGGGCCGGGAGCGGGTTCGTCGTTGTCCGAGCAGCTCGACATGAGCAGGCCCAACGATGCAAAAAACAATAAAAGGTATTTTTTCATGGTTATTTCAAATTGAAAGATTAGTTAAACGTTATTTGGAGCCCAGGATCGGACCGTCGCCTCCGCCGGGATAGGGGTATTCGCCCATGGGGGTGGCGGTGAACTTGTATTTGTTCAGGCGGCCGCTCTTGCCGGAAGCGTCGCGGGAAAGGGTGATTACCATGCCTTCGCCGTCGAGCGGAATCCGCTTGTCGGCATCGAAGATCCAGATGCCGTCCATGTGCCATTCGCCTGTGTCCCACTCCTGCTCGACCAGTTTGCCGATCTCTTCGTCCGACATGCCCTCGTAGGCGGAAGCCGGGCCGCAAATGGTGCGGTACACCTTGGTCGCCTCGTTCGGGGTGCACATGGCGGCGATCTTGACATAGCCCTGTGCCCAGTCGGCAGTCCCTTCCGCCACGTAGATTACCTCGATTTCGGTATAGGCGTCACCTGCGAAGTCGAAGTCCTGCTTACCCGAATGGAACGTGACCTTGGAAAGAGTGGTTGTGGCTTGCTGTTGTACGCAGCCGATCACGTAAATGCCGAAATCGGTATCCTGCTCGGTGAACGTAACGGTGAATTCCTGGGTGCCGTGGTAGTATGCCAGGAACGATGATTTTTTCATCATGGCGTCGAAGATTTCGTCGTCACTCATCCCTGCATACTCGGCAGTGGGGCAAACGTCCATGGTATAGAGGACGTTCTGATCGGAAGGCGTAACGGAGAGATTGACCTGGTTGTAACTGATGTCGCCCGTTTCGATCGTGAACGAACAATTGATCGTGCCGACGGCAGGAGTGGCATATTCATACGTACCCTTCTTGAGGGGTGTGCCGTTGATATCCACGGCCACGGCGATCAGGACATAATCCGTCGCGGGTTCCAGGTTGACATATTCCATATAGTCGGCTGTACCCTGGAAGAGGTCGTAGCCGTTGGGGAGCCAGTCTCCGGGGCCGTACCAGAAATTGGTGGTCATGTAGTCGGAGATATACTCATCCATGTCTTTGAAATCAAGCCCATTTTTCGAGGCATTGATGAAGAAATAAGTCGTCTGGTCGTCGGCGGGCGTACATTTGACACTTGTGCCGGAGGGTTGAATCCAATTCTGTTTAAAGGTGAAGAACGTAGGGTCGGCCGCCTCGGTGGTGACGGTGATTTCGGCGAATTCCGATGCCTTGAAATCCGTATCCGTGGAAGCGGGAACGGCCTGAACGCGGACTACGTGCGTGGAACCGGCTTCGAGGCCCGAGAAAGCGACCGAGGTTTCGAGCGTGTATTCCGGCTCGTCGCCCTCGGCGGCATCGATCGAGTAGGCGTAAACCGCCGCGTCGGGGATGGCCGCCCAGGTCACCTTGAATCCGGTCTGGGTGATGTTCTGGCTTGCCAGCACGGGGGTTGCCAGAGCGGTTGCATCGTCAGGAGGAGTGACCGGTCCGTCCGGGGTGGTGTCGTCGTCTGAACAGGCGGTCAGTGCGCCTGCCAGCAAAAATGCCGCGCACATAAAGCGGCCTGCATGATACAGCATTCTTTTCATAACGGATAATTTAAAAGTTGAAAGATGGTTTGGTTGCATATGGATGCGTCCGACGACGGGCATAGGGGTGACGTCCGCCGACAGGGGCAGGATGCGGTCAGCTTAGATCGTCGGAAAAATCGCGGATATCGGGAATATTGATCCACTCCCTCCGGGAGACGGACGGTAACGGTTGGCGGATCGATCCCCTTATCTTTAAGGATTCCGGGTAATCGACCGTTTGAAGATGAAGAGAGACGATTTCCCCCCCCTTATGACGGGTGACATAAGGCGCAGTCCGGTGTAAACCGGAAGAAGTACGCGGACGGGGGCAAGCAGTTGCATTTGCGTTTTCTTCGTTACACGAAATTTAGGCAATGATACGAATAGTTTTTTAAAAAACCAAATCGTAAACGAAGAATTTAATAAAAAAATGACGGGACCAACCTATTGGCCCCGTCTCCCATCAAAAATTAACCCTTAATAATCACCCTTTCCGAAGAATCTCCGAGAGGAAACAATCGAGGTAGAATAAATCTGCATCGTCGTTAATCACATTCCGCATCATCGTTTCGTCGTCCAGGGTCGCGTTTGATGTGTCTTGCTTGTCGATATCTTCCATAGGCGTCGCTGACTTGTTTATGAATCTAACGGCCGCCCGGCGGGTTTATTGTGCCCTTTCCTAACACAGAACAAGGTTTTTTTCCTTGATCATGCGCCGGAGGTTTATCAGTGCATACCGCATTCTTCCGAGTGCGGTATTGATGCTCACATCGGTCTGTTCCGCAATCTCCTTGAAGCTGAGACCGCCGTAGTACCGCATCATCACTACTTCGCGCTGCTCGTCGGGAAGAAGCTCCACCAGACGGCGGACGTCGTTCTCGATCTGAGAGCTGACCAGCTCATCCTCGACGGTGCGCTCCGCGAAACGCAACGTGCCCAGCACGTCGTATCCCGCTTCGGCTTCGGTCACCTGCCGGCTCTGTTTCTGGGCACGGAAGTGGTCGATCACCTGATTATGAGCGATGCGGATTATCCACGAGAGGAACTTCCCGTTGTCCGTGTACCGACCGTCGTCGATCACACGCACCGCTTTGATAAAGGTCTCCTGGAATATGTCATCGGCGACGTCCCGGTCCTTGACCATCATGTTGATGTAGTCGCGCACGCGGCGGCTGTAACGCTCGATGAGTTTGGATATAGCACGCTGATCCCCCGAAAGATAACTATTAAGCAGCTTCTGGTCGCTTAATACTTGTACGTTCATACTCTTTTCTCCTTTCAAATAGTTATAAAGAGTAGAATTTTTCGATAGGCAATCCTTTTGCGGTTAAGTTTTCGATGTTTTCTCTGCCGGTGCGGGCGCAAGGCCGTCCGGCGTGGGCGCAAGATAAGTACTTTTCCCGGATTTTCCAAATTCCGTTTTTCCGGGCAAAAACGCACGCTTCCGGCGTCCACGTCCTCTGAATCCGCAATTTTCGTGCCGCCGAGGATGATTGTCGGGATCGAACGGACTATGCCTGCGAGGGGCGAACCGACAGAATCCGGCGGTGAAACGACCTGCTTCGGGCTCCTGCCGCAGTTCTCCATTTGGCGGCGCGGTTGCCGTCGGCCGAAGGGCGGAGAGCGTCAGCGGTCGGCGGGGTGCGATTCCTGGGCGCGGTCGTCCGCTGTCTTGAGGGGCTCCACGTGAATCGACACGAGCGTTTCGGGGCCGAACTCCTGTTTCAGCCTGCGTTCGATCTCCACGGTCAGGCTGTGGGAGCGGGCCACGCTCATGCGGCCGTCCACGCGGATATGCACCTCCATCGCCAGGACGGTGCCGATGCGCCGCGTGCGCAGGTTGTGGGGCTCGTGCACGCCCGGTTCCGAAGCGACGATATCGAGGATGCGGCGCTCGGTCTGCGGCGGCAGCGCCCGCTCGAGCAGCTCCTCCACCCCGTCGCGGATCAGGTCGAATGCGATTTTGAAGATAAAGACCGAGACGGCGAGCGCCGCCACCGGATCGGCGATCCGCCACTTATCGCCCAAGAAATAGGCGCAGCCGATGCCGAGCAGCGTACCCAGCGAGGAGAGGGCGTCGCTGCGGTGGTGCCAGGCATTGGCCACCATGCTCGGGCTCTGCACCCGCCGGCCGGCCCGCACGGTATAGCGGTAAAGCACCTCTTTGGCGGCGATCGATACGACGGCCGCGACGAGGGCGACCGCCCCGGGCCGGGGAAGCAGCTCGCCGTCGATGACGGCCCGAATCGCCCGGACGCTGTGGACGAGGATGCCGCCGCCCACCACGGACAGGGCCAGGCTGATGATGATGGTGGCCAGGGTTTCGTACTTGCCGTGTCCGTAGTTGTGGGTATCGTCCTGCGGCTTGGCCGAGATGCGGGCGAAAGCGAGCACGACTATGTCGGTGGCCATGTCCGAGAAGGAGTGGACGGCGTCGGCGACCATCGCGCCGCTGCGTCCGAGCAGGCCGGCGGCCAGCTTGCCGACGGATAAGAAGAGATTTACCACGAGTCCGACGAGGGTCACGTGGTAAATCTTTCGTTTTCGCCGTTGGGCGTAATCGCTCATCCGATGCGCTGTTTTGGGGCGGCCGGAGCCGCCGGATTCAATAGCTGCGTGCGAACAGGACGCGCCGGTGCGAAGGCTTGCCCGAGAAGATGCAGCGTCCCTCCTCTTCGGGGGCGTCGATCGGGATGCAGCGGATGGTGGCTTTGGTCGCCTCCTTGATCGCCACCTCCGTCTCGGGGGTGCCGTCCCAGTGGGCGAGCAGGAATCCGCCCTTCTCGTCGAGCGTGCGCACGAAGTCGTCCCACGTATCCACGCGCGTAATCATGCTGTCGCGGTAGGCGAGGGCCTTGCGGAAGATGTTCTGCTGAATCTCCGCCAGCAGCGCCTCGATCCGGTCGGCAAGCCCCTGCTGCGGCACGGTCTGTTTCTCGAGCGTGTCGCGCCGCAGCAGCTCTACCGTGCCCTGCTCCATGTCGCGGGGACCGAGAGCCAGCCGCACGGGTACGCCCTTGAGCTCGTACTCTGCAAATTTGAAGCCCGAACGCACGTTGTCCCGCTCGTCAATCTTCACGCTGATGCCTTTGGCCTTCAACTCATCGGCGATTTCGCGGAAACGGCCCGTGATTTCGCGGAGCTGCTCCTCTCCTTTATAAATAGGTACCATGACGACCTGGATCGGCGCCAGGCGGGGCGGCAGCACCAGCCCGTTGTTGTCGGAATGGGCCATGATAAGCGCCCCCATCAGCCGGGTCGAAACGCCCCATGAGGTAGCCCATACGTATTCGAGCTTACCCTCCTTATTGACGAACTGCACGTCGAACGCCTTGGCGAAGTTCTGTCCCAGGAAGTGCGACGTGCCGCTCTGGAGCGCCTTGCCGTCCTGCATCAGCGCCTCGATGGTCAGCGTATCCTCCGCGCCGGCGAAGCGTTCGTTGGGGGACTTGTGGCCCACGATGACGGGCAGGCTCATCCATTGCTCGGCGAAATCCCGGTAAACGTGGATCATGCGGTCGGCCTCCTGCTCGGCCTCCTCGCGCGTGGCGTGGGCCGTATGCCCCTCCTGCCACAGAAATTCGGCCGTGCGCAAGAACAGACGCGTGCGCATCTCCCACCGCACCACGTTGGCCCACTGGTTGCACAGGATCGGCAGGTCGCGGTAGGACTGAATCCAGTTCTTGTAGGTGTTCCAGATGATGGTTTCGGAGGTGGGCCGCACGATCAGCTCCTCTTCCAGCCGAGCGTCGGGATCGACGACCACTCCCTGTCCGTCGGGATCGTTCTTGAGCCGGTAGTGGGTCACCACGGCGCACTCCTTGGCAAAGCC
>OLCU01000183.1_pt1 | contig 17127 bp, 16 predicted proteins | sample 1607601 | NCBI WGS metagenome assembly OLCU01 (sample SAMN02674606, study PRJEB24791) | human gut metagenome, SKBSTL068 | isolation source: stool | host: Homo sapiens | place: USA | reverse complement strand
ACCGTCTGGGGCGTGGGCTATAAGTTCGAGGTGCGTCAGTAATGCGCAAAAGTATCCCAGTCGCGTTCTTTTCGCTCATGAGCACTCTGCTCATCTTCGGCACAGTGGTCATGGGCGGCTCTGAGCTGGTGCTCTTCAGCCGGTATTTTGCGCAGGAGCGGTACGATACGCTGGATGAGGTGGTCAACGTCGCCCAGCGGACGGCGTCCTATCTTGTGCAGGAGGCCTCTCTGCCCGAGGGCGAAGAGCTGGAAGCTCTGAGCACCAAGCTCGAGATCATCGGCGAGAGCGCGGAGGCCTATCTGTTCTTCACCGACTGCGACGGCAATGTGATGCTGGCGTCCGTGCCGGAAAAGCTGACCGGCGATACGGTGGAGGCTGAGGTGCTGGAAAAGGCGGGCAAGGCCAAGGAGAACTACCATCTCTTCGACACACTGGGCGGTGTGCTGGCGGAGAAAAGCTACATCTCGGTGCGTGAGATGCGCAGCGAGGACGGCGCGTGCACCGGCTACCTCTTTCTCTGCTCGTCCGGCGAGCGGCTGGCGGAGTTCCGCAGGGAGTTCTTCTCGAACTTTTTCCTCTCGGCCTGCCTGATGCTGCTTCTGGCCAGCGTGCTCACGAAGGTGATGATGCACAAGCTCACCGACCCGCTCCAGAAGGTGACGGACGCGGCCCAGCGCTTCGGCGGCGGCGACCTGTCCGTCCGGGTCGAGGGCGTGGACGGCGAGGGCGAGGTGGCTGACCTTGCCCGCACCTTCAACAAGATGGCAGACAATATCCAGTCCAACGACAATTCCCGAGGCCAGTTCATGGGCAACATCGCCCATGAGCTGCGCACCCCCATGACGACCATCAAGGGCTTTATCGACGGCATTCTGGACGGCACCATCCCGCCCGAGATGCAGAACCACTACTTGCAGCTGGTCAGCGAGGAAACGGGCCGTCTGGCCCGCCTCATCCAGAATATGCTGGACCTGTCCAAGCTGGAGAGCGGCGAATATCAGGTGAATGCCCGGATGTTCAACATCTGGGAGACCCTTACCGGCGTGGCTCTCTCGGCCGAACAGCGCATCAACGACGGGATGATCGACATCGACGGCCTGACGATGGACGAGAAGGTACTGGTCTACGCCGACCCCGACCTCATCCATCAAGTGGCCTATAACCTGCTGGACAACGCCATCAAGTTCACCCCCGCCGGCGGCACCATCCGCTTCGGGGTGGAAAAGCTCGGCCCGGAGGTAGAGGTCTCCATCTGGAACTCCGGTCAGGGCATCAGCCCCGAGGCGCTGCCCTACGTTTTTCAGCGCTTTTATAAGGAAGACCAGTCCCGGGGCCTCCATGCCCGGGGCGCAGGCCTCGGCCTGAACATCTGCAAGGTGCTGGTCAACCTCTCCGGCGGTCAGATCCGCGTCGAGAGCCAGCAGGGCGAGTGGTGCAGGTTCGTGTTCACCCTGCCCGTCCAGCCCCCGAACCCCGGCGGCATGAAGCGTCTGCCCGACGAGAGCGGCCTTCCCGGCGCAGTGGAAGACCCGGCCAGCATGAAGCCGGTAGACTGAATCACAGCGGTCAGACTGCTCCCCAGAGGAGCGGTCTGGCTGCTTTTTGCATTGCAGAAGAAGGGGTGCGGGCGGAGTTTACGTCTTTTCCGTGAAAAACACGGCGGCGGGTTTGATTTTTTCGCCGTTTTCATGTAAACTATAAACAACTATGCCGACTGTCCCCCACAGGGGGCGGCGGCAGGGCAAAAACACAAAAAATCTCTTGGAAACAACAGGGAGTAAAATAAAATGACAACGATCAGTCCTTCGATCCTTTCGGCTGACTTCAGCAAGCTCGGCACAGACTGCCGCATGGTGCTGGATGCCGGCGCAAAAATGCTGCATTATGATGTGATGGACGGCCACTTCGTGCCGAACATTAGCTTCGGCGTCCCGGTGCTCAAGAGCCTGCACAAGGCCATGCCGGATGCATTCTACGACGTCCATCTGATGATCACCCACCCGCAGCAGTACGCTGAGGCCTTTGCCAAGGCCGGTGCCAGTCTGCTGAACTTCCACCTCGAGTGCGATGACGACATTCAGGAGACCATCGACGCCATCAAGGCGCAGGGCTGCAAGGTGGGCATGACCATCAAGCCCGGCACCCCGGTGGAGGAGCTGGGCTACTACCTCGACCAGCTGGACCTCGTGCTGGTCATGAGCGTGGAGCCGGGCTTCGGCGGGCAGAAGTTCATGCCCTCGGCCCTCGACAAGCTCCGCTGGCTCAAGGCAGAGAAGGAGCGCCGGGGCCTGCGCTTCCTGCTGGAAGTGGACGGCGGCGTGGACGCTGCCACCGCTCCGCAGTGCGTCGCCGCCGGTGCAGACGTGCTGGTGGCAGGCAGCGCCATCTATGGTGCGGCCGACCCCGCTGCCGCCGTCCGCGCGCTGGCCGCGCTCTGAGAGGGAACGGCCCATGGATGAAGCATTGATCCGGAAGCAGGAAGAAGAGCTGCAGCACACCGGCAGATACTACAAGCACATCTGCTTTCTCTGCGTGCCGCTGCTCTTCGTCTCCTGCTACCTTTACGGCCTGCGCCCGTTGCTGCTCTGCGGCTTTGCGCTGCTGATGGGCAACCTGTGCGACCGGCTCATCTCGCTGCTGCGCCGCCGCGTCTACCGGCCCGGGGACTATTCCAACGAGAGCTTCGCCCTCGTCATCGCACTGCTGATGCCTGCGACGGTGGACTGGTATGTCCTCGCCGCTGCCATCGTGGCCGGTGTCCTCATCGGCAAAGAGGTTTTCGGCGGCTATGGCAGCTACCCCTTCAACCCGGCTGCCGTGGGCTATGCGGTGGCGGCGGTGTCGTGGCCGGAGCAGGTGTTCCGCTATCCGACCCCTTACACCAGCATCCCTCTGTGGGACGCCTCCGGCGTGGCCACGGCCAGCACCATCTCGGATACCCTGCGCAGCGGCGGCCTCATCAACCTGAGCGGTCTGTCGCTGGCGCTGGGCGAGTATGCCGCCCCGATGGGCGCAGGCTCGGCCCTCGTGCTGGCGGCCTGCGGGCTTTTCCTCTGGGTGCAGAAGGACATCAAGCTGAGCGCTGCCCTGAGCTTTCTCGTCACGGCGGGCGTCATCGTCTTCCTCTTCCCACGTCAGCTGGGCCTGACCGAGGATGCGTCCTTTGCCGTCAGCGCCATGTTCCGTCTGCGCTGCGTGCGCGACGAACTGCTGACGGGCGCGATGATCTTCAGCGCCGTCTTCCTGCTCAACGAGCCGTATACCTGCGCCCACCACCGGCTGGGCCGCATCCTCTACGGCATCATGGTGGGTGCCTTCACGATGGGCTTCCGCTACTTCGGCGTCTATGAGACGGGCGTCTGCTTCGCGCTGCTGGCCGTCAACAGCATCTCCGGCTGGCTCGACCGCACCGAAGTCCATCTCTACGAGCTGCTCCACAGCAGCTGGAAAAAGCAGACCGGAAAGGGGGATGCCGTATGAAGCGGAGAAGTGCAGAACTCATCGCCCGCGACCCGGAGCGATTCTTCCACCATGACCGCGTCTTTCTGAACAATCCCGTGGTCATGCAGGGCATGGGCCTTGCGCCGCTGGTGGTCCTTGCCACCAACGGCCAGAACGCTCTGATGCTGGCGGCGGCGGTGGCGCTGCTGCTGACGCCCTCCCGTCTGCTGGCCTGTCTGCTGAGCCGCCTGTTCCCCCTGCGGGAGGAGCACCCGTCCAACGCAGAGCTGGAAAAGAAGCTGCTGCCCCGCAGCATCCTCTATTCGGGCAGCGCGGCGGTGGTCTATCTGGCAGCCTACCCCATCCTGAACCGCCTGTTCGGGGTGAGCCTGCTGGTGCTGGGCATCTACCTGCCTATGCTGGTGGTGGAGCCGCTGCTGACCTACCGCTTTGGCCGGGTGCAGGAGTCGCCCCGCAAGGCCCTCTCCAAGGGCGTGCGCATCACGGTGGGCTACAGCCTGCTGCTCCTGCTGCTGGGCTGCGTGCGGGAGTGGCTGAGCGCCGGTACGGTGTTCGGCCATCTGCTCAGCCGCCCCATCCTGCCGATGGCGGGGATGCCGGCAGGCGGCTTCATCGTGCTGGGCGTGCTGTGCGCTGTCTGGCGCACGCTGGCCAAGAAGCAGAAAGATTATCTGACATCGGAGGCCCGGGGCCTCATGGCAGTCTACCGCCAGAGAGAGGGGGAGCCTCAGGATGAGCAATGATGTGATACAGGCCGTCGGCGTCTTTTTCAGCTACGCCGTGCTGGCCATCTTTGCGCAGAATGCGGTGTTCACCCGCGGTCTGGGCGTCTCCCGGCTGGTCCAGCTGGTGGGCGACGAGCGCACCAGCAGCGGGTGGTTCGCCCTGCTGCTCTGCGTGACGCAGGTGCTGGTGGCTCCGCTGGCTTTCTATGCAGGCGGTTTCGCGGCCGCCCAGCCCAACTTCGCCCAGCTCCGCCCGCTGGTCTATCTGGCCTGCGTGGCGGTGGTGAGCCTGTTTGAATTCCTTGTGCTCTGGGCAGCGCGGGGCAGACACCACGGCGGCCAGCTGCTCCGCATCCTGCCTGCTGCCGCAGTCAACAGCGGTGTGCTGGGCACGGTGCTGGTGGAGCGCACCCAGAGCTTTACGCTGGAGCAGAGCATGGGCTTCGGCCTTGGCAGCGGCCTCGGCTATCTGCTGGCCGTCATGCTGGTGACGGAGGCCGACCACCGTCTGCGCAGCGAGGCCATCCCGGAGGCGTTCCGGGGCCTGCCCATCACGCTGGTCTATGTCGGCGTGCTGGCGCTGGCCATCTATGGTTTTACGGGCCACTCGGTGATCCTGTAAGGAGTGCAGGAGAAAGGGACGAACATGGCAAAGTATAAAAAGGTCAAGCGGTATCACCGCAGTTTTTACAGCCCCGGTATGTGGGCCAAGAAGGTCGTCGGCATCGTGGTGCTGGTGGCCGTGGTGCTGGTGGTGGGCTGGCTGGCTGCGCCCCATGTGCTGGACTGGGCCACCCACACCTGGTATACCGTGGTGCGCAACCGCGACCTCTCGGCCTCGTCCGGGCCGGCAGCGTCCAGCGTGGCCGCTTCGTCCGAGGCGGCGGCAGAGCCTGCGGCCTCCTCGGAGGCGCAGCCTGCTTCGTCGGAACCCGCCGCCGCGCCCGCCAATGCCATCATTGAGGGCAGCTGGGGCGTTCTGGACACCGCTGCGGCCCGGGATGAAGCTTCGCTGCGGGCTGCGGCGCAGGAGCTGGCCCGTCAGGGTGCGGCGTATGCCGTCGTGACCCTGAAGGACAGCAGCGGGCAGATCCTGTACCCCTCCGCCCTCCCCGCTGCGGCGGGCAGCATCGAGGACGCATCCCTCGACCCGTCCCTCATCGCCTCGGTGCTGAAGGAGAACGGCCTTGTGCCGGTGGCCAAGCTGGCCGCCTTCCGCGACCCCGCCGCCGCCCGCGCCAACCGCGGCATGGCCATCGGCTACACCGGGCAGGAATACCTCTGGCTGGACAATAAGGCCTCGGCCGGCGGCAACCCGTGGCTGAACCCCTATTCCGATGAGGCTGTGCAGTTCATCGGCGACCTCATCGGCGAGGTGCAGAGCATGGGCTTCGACCATGTCCTGCTGGAAAATGTCCAGTTCCCGCTGGCCCAGAACGGCAAGCAGGACTTCGGCTCCACCGACGGACGCGACCGCAGCGCCCAGTTGGCGGCGGACATCGCCCTGTGGGACGCCCGCTTCAGCGGCAGCGTTACCCTGTGGTACGGCTACTCGCTGGCGCAGGTGACGGACGGTGCTGCCACCGTGGGCGGCAAGGCCGATGCACTGGGCGTTAAAAATCTCGTCGTCGAGGTGCCCGCCAAGCAGACGATGGACGAAGCCGCCCGCAATGCGCTGAGCGACGCTCTGGCAGCCTCCGGCGTGGAGCACACCGTGTTCTGGGACGACGCTGCGGGGCTGTTCCGGTAAGAAGATCACGCGGCCTGTTTCGCTGCCGGTGATCGTATAGAGAGTGAGGAATGTAACCATGAAACCTGCATCCTGCTTTGGCCCGGCCCACATCCTTCTGCCCAGAGAGGACATCCCTCTGGAAAAGTGGGGCTGTGTGGCCTGTGACCAGTTTACCAGCGACCGTGCCTACTGGGAGCGGGCAGACGCTGCTGTGGGCAGCTGCCCCAGCACCCTGCGCCTCATCCTGCCGGAGGTCTACCTCGGGGACAAGGACACGGCCCAGCGCGTGGAGCGCATCCACGCCGCGATGGACGCCTACAGCCGGGATGTGCTGACCCGCGCCGTGGACGGCTTCGTCTACGTCGAACGCACCGAGCAGAGCGGACGGGTGCGGCAGGGCCTTGTGGGTAAGATCGACCTTGAGGCCTACAGCTACGAGAAGGGCAGCCGCCCGGCCATCCGGCCCAGCGAGCGCACCGTCACCGAGCGCATCCCGCCCCGTATGACCGTGCGCCGGGGGGCGGCGCTGGAGACGCCCCATGTCATGATGCTGGCCGACGACCCCGGCTGCACCCTCATCGAGCCGATCGGCGCGTACAAGAGTGCGCTGAAAAAGCTGTATGAGGGCGAGCTGATGCAGGGCGGCGGCCACATCGCCGGATGGGCCGTGGAAGACCCCGCCCTGCTGGCCCAGATCGAGGCCGCACTGGCCGGGCTGGGCAGTCAGGAGGCCTTCGACGCCAAGTATCCGCAGGCCAAGGGCGCAGCGCCCCTGACACTGGCCGTGGGCGACGGCAACCATTCGCTGGCTGCGGCCAAGGCCTGCTGGGAGGAGCTGAAGCCCACCCTGACGCCGGAAGAGCGGGAGAACCACCCTGCCCGCTGGTGTCTGGCCGAGGTGTGCAACGTCCATTCGCCCGCCATCGAGATCGAACCCATCCACCGCGTCCTCTTCAATGTGGACTGCGGCGCGGTGCTGCTGGCCCTCATCGCGTGGAGCGACGCCAACATGGCTGGGATCTGCTTCGGCGACTCGAAGCAGCAGGCGTTCACGCTGGCAGGCCCCCATGTGTCCAATGTCCTCAGCTTTGAGGACCCCGTCGCCCCGCTGACCGTGGGCACGGTGGATGAATTTATCGAATATTTTATGGCCCGCCACAGCGAGGCCCGGGTGGACTATGTCCACGACGAGCCGGCTGTCCGCGCCCTGACCAAGCAGGGCGGCGTGGCTTTCCTGCTGCCGCCCTTCGAGAAGAGCGACCTGTTCAAGGGCATCGTGATGGGCGGCGTGCTGCCCCGCAAGACCTTCAGCATGGGCCATGCGGAGGAAAAGCGGTATTACATCGAGTGCCGCAGGATCAAAGAATGACCAAGGAGTACCATGACTTTTAATGAACTGAATCTGTCCGCCCCCCTGCTCAAAGCTGTAAGCGAGGCGGGCTATGAGACCCCCTCGCCCATTCAGGCCTCGGCCATCCCGCCGGTGCTGGAAGGGCGGGACCTGATGGGCTGCGCCCAGACCGGCACCGGCAAGACCGCTGCCTTTGCGCTGCCCATGCTCGACCGCCTGAGCGGGGCAGCTCCCCGCAAAAAGGGCGCGATCCGCGCCCTCATCCTCACCCCGACCCGGGAGCTTGCGCTCCAGATCGGCGAGAGCTTCGCCGCCTACGGAAAGTATCTCAAGCTGCGCAGCACCGTCATTTTCGGCGGCGTGGGCCAGACCCCGCAGGTGGAAGCCATCAAGAAGGGCGTAGACATCCTCATCGCCTGCCCGGGCCGGCTGAACGACCTCATCGGGCAGGGCTATATCGACCTTGCCGACATCGAGATCTTCGTGCTGGATGAGGCCGACCGGATGCTGGACATGGGCTTTGTGCACGACGTGAAGAAGGTCATCGCAAAGCTGCCCGCAAAGCGCCAGAACCTGATGTTCAGCGCCACGATGCCCAAAGAGATCGAGCAGCTGGCCGCAGGCATCCTCCACGACCCCGCCTTCGTCAAGGTGGATCCCGTGTCCAGCACAGTGGAGCGGATCGACCAGAGCCTGTATTTCGTCGAGAAGGGCAACAAGAAGCTCCTGCTCCCTTGGCTCATCAAGAATCTGGAGCCGCCGGTGCAGAACGCGCTGGTGTTCAGCCGCACCAAGCATGGCGCAGATAAGATCGCCCGTGATCTCACCAAGCAGGGCATCACCGCCGCCGCCATCCACGGCAACAAGAGCCAGAGTGCCCGTGTGGCCGCGCTGGAGGGCTTCAAGGAGGGCAAGACCAAGGTGCTGGTGGCCACGGACATTGCCGCCCGGGGCATCGACATCAGCGAGCTTTCCCATGTGTTCAACTACGACCTGCCCGAGGTGCCGGAGACCTATGTTCACCGCATCGGCCGCACTGCCCGCGCAGGCGCAGACGGCACGGCTGTGAGCTTCTGTGCCCCCGAGGAGATGGAGTATCTGGCCGGGATCGAGAAGCTCAACCGCCGGAAGATCCCGGTGGTGTCCGGCCATCCGTGGGACGGCGTGCCCGCCCCCGTAAAAGCCGCCCCGCCGGTGCGGGGCCGCAAGCCCAAGGCCGACCAGCCTGCCCCGGAGCAGGCCGAGACCCCCAAGGCGGCAGCCGCCGCCAAGCTCGCTGCACCTGAGAAAAAGGGCGCGGCCAAGCTTTCTGCGGCAAAAAAGCAGAAAGCCCCCAAAATCGAAGCAAAAGAGGAACAGCTCATGGATGAGAACAACAAGCGCACTCCCGGCGGACGCGACAACAACCGCCGTAACAATAATAACCGGCCCCGCCGCGAGGGCAGCGCCCCTGCACAGGGCACAGGCCGCGGCAGCAACGCCCAGCCGAAATTCGACCCCCACTTTGTGAGCGCTCCGGAGGCGACTCCCCTCCGCTCTGCCAAAAAGAACGCCGCCGCGCCCGCTGCCCCGGCCCAGAGCATCCCCACCGCGATGCAGAGCCGCCAGCCCGCCCCGCGCGGCGAGAACAATGGCCGCAATGGCGCAGGCCGCAGCCCCCGCAATGAGCGGAACGCCCGCCCGGCCCAGCCTGCCCAGCAGAACAATGCCCGCAGCGAGGGCCGGAACAGCCGCCGCAATGACCGCAGCGAACAGGGCAGCGCAGGCCGTGCGCCCCGCGCCCCCAGAGCCGAGCAGCCCGGCCGGAACAACGGCCGCAGCCGCAGCAACGCGCCGGGAAAAGACGAAGACCCGGGCCTTATGCTCATCAGCCGCCGCCCGCCGCAGCAGAAGTTTACCAGCTTTGAGGAGTATATGAACGCCCACGGCGGCGCGACGGCCCCCATCGAGGACCACAGCGAGGAAGTGTGATGGCAGAGGGATTCGCTCCGTGGTGCTGCCCGCTGTGCGGCGCACCGCTTGCCGGGGAGAATGCGCTGAAATGCCCCTCCGGCCACAGCTTCGACCGGGCCAAGGAGGGCTACTGGCATCTGCTGCCGGTGCAGAACACCCGCACGAAAGCCCCCGGCGACAGCAAAGAGATGGTAGCCGCCCGCCGCGCGTTCCTGAGCGCGGGCTACTATGGCATCTTCGGGCAGGCGCTGGGGGAACTGTGCCTTGCGTACGGCCAGCCCGCCGCAAACGGGCCGCTCCGCCTGCTGGACGCGGGCTGCGGCGAGGGCTGGTATGACCGCTGCATCGCCCGGCAGTTCGGGGAGGCGGGCCGTCCGCTGGAGCTGGCAGGCTTCGACATCGCAAAGCCTGCAGTGCGTCTGGCCGCAAAGGCCCTGCCCTCGGCCCGGTACGCCGTGGCGTCCAGCTTCCATCAGCCGGTGCGCACGGGATGGGCCGATGTCCTGCTCAACTGCTTTTCGCCCTTCGCGCAGGAGGAGTTCCTCCGGGTGCTGCGCCCGGGCGGGCGGCTCATCTACGCCGTGCCCGGCCCGGAACACCTCTTCCAGATGAAGGCCGTCCTCTACGAAAAGCCCTACAAAAATCCGGTGCAGGAAGTGGAGTATCCGGGCTTTGAGGCCGTCGGGGAGCGGGAAGTGTCCGGCCGCATCACGGTGCCGGCCGGGCAGCTGGAAGCCCTTTTCGCCATGACGCCCTACTACTGGAAAACGCCCCGGGACGGTGCAGCCCGCCTCGCGGCGCTGCCGGAGCTGACCACCGACATCTCGTTCCGGTTCCTCGTATTTGAAAAGAAATAAGCGAAAAAGGCATCTGTCCGCAGGGGCAGATGCCTTTTTCACTTTATGAGTACATCAGACAGGGATAGAGTTGGTTACTTGTTTTCCGCCTTCTTCTCGGCCTTGGGCAGAAGGTTCGCACGCTCCAGCGCCGGGCGCAGGGCCAGATAGAGGAGAACGACGCAGACGGTGGAGGCCACGCTGTTGACGAAGGTGACGCCGCCGGTGATCTTGGTCAGGGCCTTGGCGATGGTGTAATCCTGACCGAAGATATATACATTGCGGAAGTAGCCGAGGAACGGGTCGGTAAAGACGTTCAGCAGCAGGCCGGAGGCAGCGGCGGCGGTCACTTTGACGAGATAGCCGGGGGCGTGCTTATCCAGCTCGCGGAGCTTGAAGACCTTGTGGGCCACTGCGCCGCAGGTGATGCCGATGAGGAACTTCAGGATGAAGGTGGTGACGGCATAGCCCGGGTCGCCGGCGAGGATGTCGGCCAGAGCCAGACCGATGGCACCGGCCAGACCGCCGGATACGCCGTCCAGCAGCAGGGCGGTCAGGGCCGTGAAGGTATTGCCCAGATGGAACGAGGAGCCGCCGTAGAAGGGCACCCGGAAGAATAAGTAGGCCACGAGGCTCAGAGCGGCCATGACGCCGGTGAGCGCCAGCTCGTGGACGGTGAAGGTGCGCTTGTAGAGCACACTTGCAAAGACGATCACGATGACAACGACTGCCAGAAGCAGCCACATTGCGGTGGTAGACATGATTTTTCCCTCCCATTTTACGAAAAACCCACAAAACCGATTGACTTTTTTGGTTCTTGCGGGTATGCTCCTATTATACGCAAAACTGGCCCCGTGCAAATACCCAGAACAAAGATTTTTTATGGGGCCAGTTTGGTACACTGGCTGAAAAGGAGGGGCTTTTTATGGTCCATTTGACGACAGCGCTGGACGCGGCATCCGATGTGCCGCTTTATGAGCAGCTCTACCGCAGCCTCGCCGCCGAGATGCGGACGGGGGCTGTCCCGGCGGGGACGCGGATGCCCGGCAAGCGGCGTCTGGCGGCAGAGCTTTCCGTCTCGGTGAACACGGTGGACGCGGCCTATCAGATGCTGGCAGCGGAGGGCTATCTGGAGGCGCGGGAGCGGAGCGGCTTTTATGTACAGGAGTATCTGGCTCTGCCCGAGAGCGCCGCGCCCGCCGCGCCGCCGAAGGCTGAGGCTGTGCCGAAACAGCGGCCCATCCGCTATGACCTCTCCACCCGGGGCGTGGACCCGGGGCTGTTCCCCTTCCGGACGTGGGCGCGGCTGCAAAAGGAGCTGCTGTATTCGTCGCCCGAGCTGCTGACCCACGGCGACGCGCAGGGCGACCTTGCGCTGCGGCAGGCGCTGGCGGGCTACCTCGAAGAGTACCGGGGCGTCCGGTGCGGTGCGCACCAGATCGTCGTGGGAGCGGGCCTTGAATATCTGCTGGGGCTGCTGGCCCCGCTTCTGCCCGGGCCGGCGGCGGTGGAGAATCCCGGCTACCCCCGCGCAAAGCAGGTGCTGGAAAACAACGGCGTGGCCTGCTGCTGCCTGCCGGTGGACGAGGATGGACTTTCTATCCGGGCGCTGTCGGACTCCGGCGCGGCGGTCTGCTACGTCACCCCCAGCCATCAGTTCCCCACAGGCGTCACCATGCCGGCCGGACGCCGGGCCGAGCTGCTCCACTGGGCCGCCCGCTGCCCGGGCCGGCGGTATATCATCGAGGACGACTACGACTCCGAGTTTCGCTTCGACACCCGCCCGCTGCCCAGCCTGCAGGGGATGGCCGGGGCCGACGGGCCGGTGGTCTACCTCTCCACCTGCTCCCGCAGCCTCGCGCCCAGCATCCGCATCGCCTACATGGTGCTGCCCGAGCAGCTTCTGCCCGCGTGGCACGCGAAGTATCGGCTCTACTCCGGCACCGTGAGCCGCTTCGAGCAGCAGACGCTGGCCCGCTTCATCACCGGAGGCTACTTCACCCGCCACTTGGCCCGGGAGCGGGTGGCCTATAAGGCCCGGCGGGACGCCCTGACGGCGGCGCTGCAGGAGGCCTTCGCGCCCGAGGAACTGCATCTGACGGGGCTGCACACCGGCCTGCATCTGCTGGCCGAGCTGCGGGACCCGCCCCCGGATGACGCCCTCCGGGCCGCCGCCGAGGCCGAGGGCGTCCGGCTCAGCCTCCTGAGCGATTACGACCTCACCGGCGGCGGAGCCGCTCCGGTCGGCACGCTGGTGCTGGGCTATGGCTCGCTGGCGGACGAGAGCTGCCCGTCGGTGGGAGAGACGTTGAAGAGGGCCTGCACGGCGGCGCGGGAGTCCTCGGTAAGGGTGTAACGCCCGGCGTCGGCATCCCAATCCCCGGGCAGCGCCCCCGCATGGACGGAGGCTGTGCGGTCGGCGAGAAATTCCAGCGTATCCTCTAAGATGAGCAGGTCCTGTGCCGTCAGGTCGGTGAGCAGGCTCGGGCTGTGGGTGCGCAGGGCGTCGGGCAGGGTGGCGGGCAGAAGCTCCAGCTCCTGCCGGAAGAAGGCGTCCCACACCGCCGCCCGGGCGGCTGCTTTGTGGGCCGGAGGGACGACGCCCTCCATCCCGCTGAGCAGCGCTTCCGCCTCCCGGGCTGAAAGGGCCTGCACATTGGCGCTGCAGCCGGTGCGGGCCAGCTCGTCGGCGGTCAGCGCGCCCGAAAAGCCCACCCGGAGCGCCCCGTACCGGTCAGCGATGGCCTGTAAGACCGAGGGCGCAAGGGCGAGGTAGTGGGTGTCCTCAGGCAGGGCGAGGGCAGAGAGCAGTGCTTCCCGGCAGCGGGCCGGGCCTGCCGCCCGGTAGCAGTCGGCGAGGGCGGCTTCGTCCGTCCCGAAGGGGACGGTCAGCTCCCCGGGCAGGGCCAGCGCATGGATGCAGTTCTGGCTGGCGCTGAGGTAGAGCAGCAGGAAGCCGGGGGCTGTCGTCTCGGTGGGGGCGGTGCAGACCAGCAGGCTCAGGCGGTTTTCCTCCTTGGGCTGTCGGATGGCTACGCCGCTCTGAGGGCGGGAGGCCAGCTTTGTCCGCAGAGTGCGGCGGGTGAGCAGGACGGTCCCGCCCACCAGAGGTACCAGCACCAGCAGCCCTGCCAGCAGCGCGGCCCAGAAGGGCCTCCAACCTTTTGCGTTCATTCCTCTGCCTCCCTGCAAAAAACTGCATAAAGCATGGCCGGGCGGGGGAAGCTTTATGCAGAAAAGGAGGGAAATGCTATGAAATTCGATGATACCCCCAGCAAGGAAGAGCGGGAGGACTTCTGGCTCGACCTCGGCCCCGCCAGTGCCTACGAGGGGCTGGACTGCTGCGAAACCGCCCGCCGTGACGGCGACGCCAGCCCGGACGGCCTCGCCCACGGCTTTGAGGGCGCGGAAGGCCCGGAAGACCTCGTGCCTCCGCCCGATGACGACCCGGACGGTGAGCCGGTGCCCCACCTGCCGCCCCAGCTGAAGGCTGAGGAGTGGATGGACGCGCTGGGCAGCCCCGACGATGTGCCGCCCATCGACCGATAAAGACAAGAGAAAGTCATACCAAAATAAAATTCACCTTCCGGAATAAAAGATGAAACCGGAGCGTAAAATGCGGTGAAAGGCTTGCCAAGAAGCCGAAAATATGATAAAGTTTTTCTACTATGCACAGCTGTGCATAAAAGGAGAACGAAATCACAAGATGTGCCGCCCGGTGCGCCGGGTGTGCCGCACTCTGGAGAAGCCCGCAGAAAGCGGGTGCCGAAGGTGTAAGGCCAGATGGGCCGATCTCTCAGGCAGAAGGACAGAGCAAACGTCTTTTGTGCAGGAAGCATATCCTGCGCGGAGTCATACGCTGCGTTTTTTGCGGGCAGAGCCTTTGGGAAAGAGGGTCTGCCCGCATTTTGTTTGGGATATTTGGAGGAGGATTCCTATGGTAGACATCGTCACGCGGATCAACAACGTGGTCAACGGCTTCGTCTGGGGGCCGTTCGGTCTGGCGCTGCTGTTCTGCACCGGCCTCTGGCTCAGCATCCGCACCGGTTTTTTCCAGTTCCGGAGGATGGGCTACTGGCTCCGGCACACCATCGGCGCCATCTTTACCAATAAGGACGTCACCGCCCACACCAGCAAGGAGGACATGGCCATCAGCCAGTTCCAGAGCATGTGCACGGCGCTGGCGGGCACCATCGGCACCGGCAACATCGTGGGCGTGGCCACGGCCATCGTCTCGGGAGGTCCGGGGGCCATCTTCTGGATGTGGGTCATGGCGCTGCTGGGCATGATGACCAGCTTCGCCGAGAACGTGCTGGGCGTCTACTACCGCCGCAAGAACGAGAAGGGCGAGTGGTCCGGCGGCGCGATGTACTACCTTACCGACGGTCTGGGCGCAAAGCCCGGCTGTAAGACGGTGGGCAGGGTGCTGGCCGTCCTGTTCGCCTGCTTCTGCATCCTTGCCTCCTTCGGCATCGGCAACATGAGCCAGATCAACTCCATCGCGGGCAACATGAACGCCGCGTTCCATCTGCCCTACCTCGCCACCGGCCTTGCGCTGATGGTGGTCACGGCCCTCATCGTCATCGGCGGACTCAAGCGGGTGGCCGCTGTCACCGAGAAGCTGGTGCCCCTGATGGCCCTGTTCTACATCGCGGGCGCGCTCATCATCGTGGTCATGCACGCGGGCAATATCCCGGCGGCGCTGGCGGCGATCTTCCGGGGCGCATTCAATCTGAACGCCGCAGGCGGCGGCGCGCTGGGCTACGGCATCAGCCAGACCATCACATGGGGCTTCAAGCGGGGCGCGTTCTCCAACGAAGCCGGACTCGGCTCTGCGGTCATGGTCAACTCGGCCTCCAACGTCAAAGAACCGGTGCATCAGGGAATGTGGGGCGTGTTCGAGGTCTTTGCCGACACCATCGTGGTCTGCACCCTGACGGCCCTCGTCATCCTGACCACCGGCGTGGTAGACCTCGAGAGCGGCGCTGTCCTTGCGGGAGTGCAGGACAATGCACTGGTGGGGCAGGCCTTCACGGCGGCGTTCGGCAGCTTCGGCCCCAAGTTCATCGCGGTGTCCATCCTGCTGTTTGCCTACTCCACCACCCTCGGCTGGAGTCATTACGGCACCAAGGCCGTCGAGTATCTCTTCGGCACGGCAGGCAGCCGTATCTACAAGGTCGTCTTCGTGGGTATGACCGTCGTGGGTGCGACCATGAAGCTGGGCCTTGCGTGGGACCTCTCCGACACCTTCAACGGCCTGATGATGATCCCGAACCTCATCGGCGTGCTGGCGCTGTCCGGCACTGTGGTGGACATCACCAAGAACTACTTCGCCCGCCGCGTCCGGGGCGAGGACATGGAGCCGATGTGGTCGGCCTTTGCGGAGTATCAGAAGGAAGAAGAGGCGGAAGCTGCCGCCGAGGCCGCAGAGCTGGAGAAAGCGGCGAACGAATAACGCAGAAAACAAGACCCCGGAGAAATGCTCTCCGGGGTCTTGTGCTGCTTCAGGTCTTTCTCTTTTTCCGGGGGGCAGGGGCGGGGCGGCGCTTCGCTGCCGACCGGCCGGCGAGGATGCCGCTGCCGAAGGCCCAGTGGAGGTTGTAGCCGCCGCAGCTGCCCGCGCAGTCCAGCGTCTCGCCCACGAAGTAAAGGCCCGGACAGCCCTTGAACTGGAAGTCGTCCTCCACCTCGTCCAGCAGCAGTCCGCCGCCGGTCGTCTGGGCCTGCTTCCAGCCGCAGGGGGTCAGCCCCTCGAACCGCCAGCACTTGGCCGCGGCGGCGAGCTTCGGCCACGCCGAAGCAGGCAGGGCGCGGGCGTCTTCGGACAGCCCGGCGTCGGCCCAGAGGGCGCGGCCCAGCTTTGCGGGCAGAAGCCCCAGCCAGAACTCCGCTGCGCCGCCCAGAAGCCCGGCCCGCCGGGCGAAGAGGGCGGACAGCTCCGCTTCGCTCAGGGCGGGGAAGAGGTCGAGGGCTATGACGGGCTGCTTCGGGCCGCGGCCCGGGGCCAGCAGGCCCGACAGCTGCATGATGCAGATGCCGGAGAGTCCGTAATCGGTGAACTGCACCTCGCCCATTTCCCGGGCAAGCACCCGGCCATCGGTGCCGTCCAACAGGCTGGCGCAGCCCTTGGCCCGGATGCCGGCCAGCGACTTGCGGGGGCGGGCGCACTGTAAGGCCGTCAGGCAGGGGTAGAGGGGGGCCATCCGCCCGCCGCACTGGGCGGCGAACCGGGTGCCGAAGCCGTCGGTGCCAAACTGCGGCCCGGCTTCGCCGCCCATGGCGCAGATGACGGCATCGGCCCGCAGGCTTTCGCGGCCCGCTTCCGTCTCGAACTGGAGGTCATAGCCGCCCCGGCTCTGGCTCAGGCTCCGGACGGTGCAGCCGGTGCGAAGCTCGACGCCAAGCGCGGCCAGATGGTGTTCCAGCAGGGCCAGCACGTCTGCCGCCTGATTGGAGTAGGGGTACACCCGCCCGGCCTCGTCGGTGCGGGGGTAGAGGCCGAGGCCCTCGAACCACGCCAGCGGCGCGGCCTCGTTCACGGCGTCCAGCAGGCGGCGCAGGGCCTTGGGGCTGCTGGTGAAATACCGCTCGGGCGAGATGTCCCGGTTGTCGAGGTTGCAGCGCCCGTTGCCGGTGGCCAGAAGCTTTTTGCCCACCTTTGCGTTTCTGTCCAGTACGGTGATGCGGGCGCTGCCCTTGGCGGTCTGCGCTGCCGCCAGCGCAGCGGCCAGACCCGCTGCGCCGCCGCCTAAAACAAGGATATGCTGCATCCTCTGTCCATCCTTTCCAAGAAGCTGTGTTCAGAAGCAAACCAGCTTCTGAGATGAGTTCATTGTATCATAGCCGCTCCGGTTTGGCAAACAGAGGGCGGGCAGGTGTATATTTCCCTCTCGTTTCCACATAATAACTGTACCGCATCCGAAAGCAAAGAATGGGAAGGAAGGTACACCAGATGAAAGCAACCGGAATCGTCCGCCGCATCGATGAGCTGGGCCGGGTGGTCATCCCGAAGGAGATCCGCCGCACCCAGCGCATCCGCCAGATCGGAAGAGCACACGTCTGAAC
>OLCU01000180.1_pt1 | contig 17514 bp, 14 predicted proteins | sample 1607601 | NCBI WGS metagenome assembly OLCU01 (sample SAMN02674606, study PRJEB24791) | human gut metagenome, SKBSTL068 | isolation source: stool | host: Homo sapiens | place: USA | reverse complement strand
CGGGGGCTTTGACCTCTGCGGTCTTGTCTTCCTTCGGACCGTTGTTGATGATCCCGTCAATCATGCCGTAGTCATCCTCCATCGACATCTCTGCCGCCTTGAGGTAGTTTTCCTTCTCAAGTGCCGCCATCCAGCTTTCCTTGCTGATACCGAGCATTCCGCCCTTTGCCGCATGATCGGCAATCTCTTTGGCATCTACGCACAAGCCCTCGGTGTTATCGGAATAGAGACGGTAAACCTCGCAGCCCTTCTCCAAAGCCTTCTCTGCCGCCTCCTGACCGGCGGGAAGAACGCCAGCCCATGCGTAGCCGTAGTCCTTCATATCCTGAACGGAGAGCGTGGGATCGGGCATTTCCGGCACTTCCTTGACCTCAAGGTCGAGAAGGCGGAGCGTGTCATCGTCAAAGCCGTTGTAGACATCATCAAGGACGAGCTTGCCGCGCTCATCGACGATGATGCAAGCCGCCTCATCGCCGTAGGTGTCATGCTCCATCAGATAAAAGCTGTGACCGCCGACTTCGTGCTGGTCAATGGTGTGCCACGTCCCGATGTGACCGGCAACCGTCAGACCGGAGGTGTCGGCATTCATCTCAAAGTCCTTCTGCTCGGTAGCTTCCTGCTTCTGCTGCTCCTTCGAGATCATGGGGATCGCAACAATCTTATCGCCCAACTTAACAAACTGCTCCGGAACTTTGAAGAGGTCGGAGAACTTCTTCATCTGCTCTACGGTCAGAGAGCCGAAGCTGTCATCCGTCAAGCCAACTACCATGAATGTTCCGGCAACAACGTCGTAGATGTCACCGTCCTCATCACGCAGAGCGCGGTTCAGGGGCAGACCTTCCAGCTTGCCTTCCTCATTACAGACTAAGGCAACCGGGTCTTCGTAGGGATAAATCGCCTCGATATAGCCGCCGACCTCATGCTGCAAGGACTCCAGACCGGAGTCAATCTCCTTCACATAAGGCTCCTTTCCCGGCTCAACGATGAGAACGGCAATGGTGCTGTCACGCTCGACGGCTTCCCCTGAGCCGGTGATCCGGTATTCGTCGGGAATGTCATCAAGCTCCCCGTTAAACTGCCTATCCCAGCGTTCGCTTGCGACACGGACATAGCCCTCATCGGTGAATCGCCCCTGCTCATCCATCGCAATGTCGCGCCCATAGCGTTCATAGTCGATGTAATTTGCCAGAGGACCGAGATCCTTTTCGGAGTAAATACCAGCTTCGTGTGCGTAATAATAGCCGAGATCGGATTCGTCGTTGATACCGGGCATGATGTCGTAGCAGTCCAGATTGAACGTCAGGTTGATGAGATCGTCGATGTCGCTGACCTCATCGCAACCGGCTTCCATAATGGCAACGAGCTTTTCCTGATCGCTCAGGGAAAGCTCGTCAATCAAAGCGGCAAGGTAGTTGAGCTTATCAAGGCTCTCGTACTCGCCAAGCATCTTCTGAACGCCATAGATCGGGCATTCGTAGTCGGTGATAAACCACTCTTCGTAGGGCTGACCGAACTCGTCCTGCTTGCCGATCCCGATGCGCTCAAAGACCTTCTGCATCTCTTCTTCGGTGGTGGGGAGCTTCACCCACTCACCGACCAGCATACCCTCATTGTACTTGCCAAGGTTCGTGACGAAGGCTTCAAAATCACCGTCTAATACAGGCATAGGCATCCTCCTTTCAGTCATCCATCATGCCGTCCGGCATGATATACAGTTCCTCAAACTCCGCGTCGGTCATGGCTTCGAGCTTCCGGACGGTCTTATACATCAGCTCTGCGATCTCGCCGTCCATGTCGTTCAGGGTGACGCTCTTCATATCGTCGATCAGCCGCTTCCGGCTGGACGTGTTGAAGCAGCACATCAGGTTGATTTCTTCCACGGTAAAGTTTTTCATATCAGAGTTCCATATCCTTTCCTTTTGATTTCTGCGGTTTCGGCGTGTGGGTCGGCTGTGCCTTCTGTGCGGATTTCAGTTTGTCACGGATGGATTCACGGGCAGCGGGCTTCTTCGGGATGGTGTCGTAGATGGCAGTTCCGGCATCCTCCACATAGGCGCGGACATACTGGATGCTCTCAGAAAAGCGGATGGGGCGGTTCTTGTCCTCGATGTTGGTCAGCCGGACTTCATCAGCGGCAAAATCAACCGCGTCGATTCTGCACTTGATGCCATCCACATTCAGCGTCGCGCCGACAGGAATGTAATCTGCGGCTTTGAGTTCCTTGAAGGTCTCGCCGTCCTTGCTGAGAAAGACATCCACGCCGGACTTCCAGAGCTTATGAGAACCGGCTACCCATGCGCTTTCACGGAAACCAGTAACCGGCATGGAAGGCTTGCCGCGCACCTTCTTTTCAAGGAGTTTTGTGCCGAGAAGCGGCGCGGCTTTCTTTGCGTCCTTGCCGTACAGCTCAAAATAGCCGTTCTGAGCAAAGCAGACCAGCGCGTCCGGATGAGCCTTTTTGACTGCCTCATATTTGCGGAGTTCTGCGACGGGGAGCGGCGAAAGCACCTCTGTCCTCTCTGCCTCCGGCAGTCTGTCACGGCGGCTTTTCTGCTTAGACAGCACTTCCACCAGAGCATCCGCGTCCTTCGGGAGCGTCCGGTGGGTTTTGACGCCGCCATGCTCACCGACCAGAGCCATTGCTGCATCGAAGCTGCTACGGCAGGGTGCGTCCAGCACAAAGCCATCTGCAAAGGTCAGCCGGTCGTGATCCGGCGCAACCGAGTTCTGCGCTACGTTTGCCGCCTGTTCCCGGTAGTTGATCTCAAAGACATCTCCGAAGACCTTGCCGCGCTTAACGGCTTTCGGGACAATGACACGAGCAATGCACTCGTCGTAGGTCTGTTCCGCATAGAAACGGAAGGTGTTATGATCCCGCGTCCCCTGAATAAAGACCTGATTTTCGTTGAGGCAGTGCGTCCCATGCGGACGGCAGAACCACATCAGCGTTTTCTCTTCGGGATTCCGGCTTTCGGCAGCGCGTCGGATGATGCGCTTGTCGATGTCGAAGTCTTCCTTGTAGCTGTCTACATGACTGTCCACGAGCTTCTGCAGCTCCGCAACGATGTCAACGTCTGTGTATTTCTTCATGCTTCTCCTTTCTCACAACTCCATGTCGTGTGTTTTGGATTTGACCGGAGACTTCTTCTCCGGCTGCGGCTTTGCGGCAGTCCTGAGCTGATCGCGGATGGAGGGCTTTTCCTGCTTCTGCTCCTGCTTGACGTATTCCAGCGTCGGCATCAGCTCACGATAGCAGCCCTGTGTTTTTCGCGCCGCATGACGGCGATGGATTTTGAACAGCGGCTCACCGTTCTGCGTGACCGTGTTGCCCTCAATCCTGACGCCGTTCCGTGCCAGCAGATTGAAGGAGTGGTTAGAGGCACGGTAGGAAGCCCGCATTCCGTCGTTGTTATAGGCGATCTGCCCCTTGAGCGTGTCCATGACGGCGGCTTTGATCTCTTTCTCTTCCGCAGTCAGGCGGTGCGCTTTCGGTGCTTTTGCCGCTTCCTCCGGCAAGGGGGCAAAGGGAGACTTGACCTCCACGGTTTTTACCTCAATAGATGTAATCTCATCATTCTCCCATGCAACGACCTCCGGGTCTCTTTCCTCTGTTTTCTCAGAAGTGGCTTCCTTCTGGGGTTCGGTCTGCTGGCGGAACGCATCGACGAAAAGTGCCGTCAGTCCGGGATTGGGTTTATCCACAAAGAAGCGGGAGGCGTTCTCCGGGCAGACATCAACGCTCTTCGCCCACTCCTTGAGGGGCTGCGGAATACGCCCGTCGAAGTCTTTCTGCTGAATGGTGTTTGCGAGGACGTACCGGACGCGCTCCGGAGAGAATTGCTCAAGGACACTTTTCACAGCAGCATCCGCATCCAGCCGGTTATCTCCGTAGTTAGAACTGATTGCCGCTTCAATCGCACGGCGGCATTCCACGTTTGCAGCGAGAGAAGCACGATATGACTCCATCTCACCGGCTTCATAGGCATAATTCGCCGTCTCGCGGTAAATGGGGACTTCCGGCTTTTCCTCCGGAACAGCTTCCTTTACGGGAGCTTCGACTTCCATCTCTGCGGACTGTGCTTTCTCTGCCAGCAGCACCTTGAGCTTGGCGTCAATGCCCTCGATCATCTCAGCCGCCGTCTTGCGGATGGTGTCCAGAGAGCTTTTCAGTTCCTTGGTTTCCTTGCCGGATGACCAACCGGCGATGTAACCGAAGGAGTAGTCCGAGGTTTCAATGCCGTACCGTTGGCAGACGGTGTAGGCAACGCTTTCCGCTTCAACCTCCTTGGTGTGCCGATCCTTCTTATCTTCTGGCGCGGCTTTCTCATCCGGCTTGACGGCGTGGAGCTTTGCGTGGGCGATCTCGTGAATGGCGGTCTTGACCGTCTGGATTTCGCTCATGCCCTCCTGAATGGCAATGCGGCTTTCAACCGGAGAGAAGAATCCCTTTGCACCGCCCGGAATGTCCTCAAAGGAAATAGGGACGGGAGATTCCTGCCTGAGCGCATCGAAGAACGCCTCGTAGTTTTCGACGGTGCCTTTCAGCTCATCGACGATGATGTCCGGAAGCTCCTTGCCGTCCGTCTGGGAAACATCAAAGACACTCACCACCTTGAAGGCAGGACGCAGAACCTCAACTGTTTCTGTGACAGCCTTCCCATCTGCGCCGATCACCGGCTTCTGCGTCGCGGGGTCAATCTTCTCACGCTCTTCCTGCGCCTTGTACGGCGCGGGTGCAAGAATCTTGATGCCCTTTTCGCCTTTCATGACCTGACGGTCAAAGTTGCGCTGCCACGAGGTATAACCGGCAACATAGGTTGCCTCCGGCTTCTGCATCGCAATGAGCAGCGTGTTGTTGAAGGAATAGTTGTAGAACTTGGACATCGTGCGGAGATATTCCTTGAACCGCTCGGATTCAAAAAGCTCCTTGATGCCCTGTTCCAGCTTGTCCGTGATTTCGCGGACTTGCTGTGCATTTTTGTTTTCAGCCATCTCAAACCTCCATTTCTTATTTGCTTTTGGGCGAAGAAAACCCCGTCTGGGATTTGCTCAGTAAACGAGCCTTTACCTCAGACGGGGTTTCTCTGCGCGTCATCCGACGATGGAAGATGTTATCCTCGTTCTCCCATTCAATCAGCCGGTCAAACATATCCGGGTGCTTTGTGACCATGTGCAGCAGCTCCGAGTCACTGGCGTTGGGACAGAACCAGCAGCCGTTTCTTCGGCAGTGAGCGTAGATTGGGGAAAGCAGCCCGTGTTCCTGACAGAGCTTGTAGGCGTCCGCCTCGGTCATACCGTATTTGGAAAGCAGACTGACCTTCGTTATTCCATCCAGACGAGCAAGGCGTTTTGGCTCATCCTCCGCGATGCCGACATAGCTCACAGTGTCCGGCGAGAGTGCGGCATTGTACTTGCGGACTGGCGGGATTTTGCAGTCCCGATTGACCGCGCACATCCCGGCCCACGCAAAACCGCGAACCTCGCCCTTATGAGGTCCGCGGGTGATGACATGATGGAACACGTCATCGTAGGTCTTGTCTGCATGGAGAATGGTGAACTTGATGCCCAGCTCCTTTTCGCAGAAGGGCTTGAGCCGGTCATAAATGAAGTCCCGGTGTTCCGGGACTTCGCCGCTTGTGTCCTGATCAAACATGACTTCGCTGAAAACTGCCTCGTCCAGCGGCTCATTGTGCTGTGCAGCCAGCAGGAGCGTCGCTACGCTGTCTTTGCCTCCGCTGCATGAAGCAACATACTTTGGGCGGGTCATCGATCAAACTCCATCTTGAAGCTGACGTATTTGCCGCCGCTGTCATCCAGACGAATCACCGCATCATAGAGCTGAGGCTTCTTCGGCGTGTAAAGCCCGGTCACTCGGCACCAGCCCTTGTCCAGCAGCTCCTTTGCAATCTTCTTGGTCAGCTTCTTTTTCTTGCTGGAAAAGAACTTGTTGTCTTCCCACAGGCAGAAGGAGCATTCCTTGTTCGAGCAGTAGAAATTGCCCTTGCCGACGTAGACCGGAGAGCCGCAGCGGGGACATTTGCCGATTTCCTCCTTGCCCGTGCCGAAACGCTGGGCTTCGGCATCGGAGAGAAACGGGTAGGCTTTCACGAGATCCCCGGTCATCTGGACAATGCCGCTGAGGAAGGCATCCGCATCCGCCTTGCCGCGCTCAATCTCCATGAGCGTGTTTTCCCATTCCGCCGTCATTGCGGGAGACGTGATCTGTTCCGGCAGAACACAGACGAGGTTGCAGCCGTCCTTTGTGGGAATAAGGGATTTGCCTTTGCGCTCTGCAAAGCCGGATTTCACCAGCTTTTCAATGATACCGGCACGGGTCGCGGGTGTTCCGAGACCTTTCTTCTCGGTGTCATCGTCAAACTGATCGTTTCCGGCAGTCTCCATTGCAGACAGGAGCGTGTCTTCCGTGTACTGCTTCGGGGGTGTCGTAAAGTGTTCCGTAACGCTGGCGGACACACTATCCAGAACATCACCCTCATGGACTTCGGGCAGGGACTTCATGGGATCGTCCTTTTCCTTCGTCTTGAGGGAAGCCTTGAACAGCTCTTCGATGGCTTTCCATCCGTTTTGAACGACGGTCTTCCCCTTGGTTTTGAACTCGTAGCCCTCGCAGGAGAGCGTGATCTGCGTTTCCGCGTAGGTGTGCTTCTCGCCGGTCGCACACAGAAGGCGCATCCCGACAAGATTGAGGATTTTCTGCTCTGACTGAGGGAGCGCCGAAACATCCTGCTTTTCGAGCTGGACAGTCGGGAGAATGGCATGGTGATCCGTGACCTTACTGTTGTCGGTCACGCGGGCAATGTCCGGAGTGACCGAAACGCCGGAGAAAAGCGGGAGCTGGCGGCAGACGATGGAAATGACCTGACGGGAGGTGTCCTCCATATCATCCGTGATGAACTGGCTATCCGTGCGCGGATAGGTCAGGAGCTTCTTTTCGTAGAGCGTCTGAACGAGATCGAGCGTCTGCTGGGCAGTGAAGCCGAAGTATCGGTTTGCCTCGCGCTGCAAGGTGGTCAGATCATAGAGCTTCGGAGGATTGACGGTTTTCGTCTCCCGCTTGAGAGAAGAAACGACGGCTTGCTTTTTCTCGCAAGCCGCCGCAATTCTTTTTGCTTCCTCTTCGGTTTTGACCTTTTCCAGATCGGCAGTCAGATCGCCCTTGCCGACGTGGACGTTGAAATACTTCTCCTTCTGGAACGTGGAGATTTTCCCGTCGCGCTCCACCAGCATTGCAAGGGTTGGCGTCTGGACGCGCCCGACCACCAGCTTCTTGTGATAGAGCGTGGTGAAAAGGCGGGTGCCGTTGATGCCGACAATCCAGTCCGCCTTCGAGCGGCTGAGTGCCGCTTCATAGAGACGGTCATATTCCTTGCCGTCCCGGAGATGATTGAAGCCTTCGCGGATGGCGGAGTCCTCCAACGAGCTGATCCACAGACGCTTGAAGGGCTTGACGCATCCGGCTTTGTTGTAGACCAGCCGAAAGATCAGCTCACCCTCGCGCCCTGCATCGGTTGCGCAGACCAGCTCGGTGACGCGCTTGTCCTTCATGAGAGAGGACAGCACCTTGAACTGCTGTGCTTTGTCCTTCGTGACCTCAAACATCCAGCTTTCCGGAACAATAGGCAGATCGTCATACCGCCACTTGGCATACCGCTCATCGTAGGAGCTGGCGTCTGCCAGCTCCACCAGATGACCGAAGCACCATGAAACGATATAATTGCCGCCCTCCATGTAGCCGTCCTTGCGGGTCGTCGCGCCCAGAACCTTTGCGATGGACTGGGCAACGCTGGGCTTTTCAGCAATGACTAAGATCAATCTTCATCACCATCCGTTTCAGCATCCTCCGCAATCTGCGGCTCATCATCCTCGTTGATGTACGGCTCTTCCTCGTAGCCTTCATCATCAAAGAAGTCCATGTCCTCATCCTTGGGCTTTCTGCCCTTGACGAACTTGATGTAGTAATAAGCTGCACCCGCAGCACCGGCAAGGGCAAAGATGACGAGGATCATGCCGATGTTGGATTTCTTTTTGGGCTTGGTCTCCGGCACTTCGGTTTCCGCATCCTTGTCCGGCTCAGGTGTAACGGGGGCTGTGCCGGTGCATTCGCTCATGTTGGTCTTGCAGACCGGGCAGTCTGTGTTGACCTGACCGGCAGCGCATTTCTCCTTGCAGTTACAGGTAGTCAGAGCTGCCGCAGTGTCATCATCCAGCAGCGCAAGCAGATCGCTTTCATCGACCATGTTCAGGAAGTACGTCTGATACTGTTCCTCATCCTCGTTGATGGGCGCATCGTAGTCGATGACAATGAAGAAGGTGTTGCCGTTCTTCGTCTGGACAGTGATGAACTGCTTGTTGGTTGCCTTGTCATAGAGCAAGTCACGGGTGTAGGCGTTGCCCTCATCGTCAATCGGCTCACCCTTCGGCTTTTCCGGCGTGGGGGTGACTGCGGGCTGCTGTTCGGGCTGGGTTGCCTCTGTGACCGGAAGGTTCTGATCGGTGTCATCGGCATAGGCAAACGCCGTCACCGAGAAGCAGGACAGAACCATGACGCAGACCGCAAGGACGGTCAGAAAACGAAACTTCTTACGCATTGTCGATTACCTCCGTATTTTCAGCAGGCTTGGTGCCGCCCTTCATGGAAGACAGGAACGCCATGATCTGATCCTTGTCCATCACCATAGAGCGCACAGTATTGATGATTTCAAGGTTTTCCAGCTCTGTCTTCTTGTCGTACAGCTCCTTGAGCTGACCTTCGATTTCGGACTTCTTCTTTTCAGCCTTCTCGATGTCGGAGAGGACTTTCTGATACTTGGGATTCATGCAAAACTCCTTTCTTTTAATAGGCGGGTCTTCCGAAGGCGTAGAAATGCTGCTGCCAGTAGGAAGAATTGATGGATGTGTACTGAATGGGGTCGCCGCAGTGGATCATGACCCCATCACCAACGTAGATGCCGACGTGGGACACGCCGGGGGTGTCATACGTCCCGACGAAGAAGATGAGATCACCGGGCTGTGCATTCGCCTTTGAAACCGGCGTACTGATGTTGTAAAGCCCCTGTGCGCCCAGCCGCCCGGTGTTCACAAGCCCGCTGTTTGTGAGAACATAGCTGACGAAGCCGGAGCAGTCAAAGGACGTATCGGGATTGGAGCCGCCCCACACATACGGATAGCCGAGATACTTTTCCGCCTCAGTAATCAGCGCTGCAAACTTCTCGTCGTTCAGGTATTCCGGGTTGACATCGTAGTCGGCGGGAGGATTTGTGATGTACTTATCCACATAGGGAGAGTCACCGAACAGATCTTCGCGGTTGCCCAGCACCGACATATACGTCGCGTACATGGAGAGCTGTTCCTGAGACATGATGTAGACCGGGACGTGGGAGAGATTGAAGTTTTCGAGCTTCACGTTGCAGATGTAGTAGTCATACGGGACGCGGTAGGTTTCCGTGTGCGTGTTGCCGTCCGCGTCCGTCCATGTGTCAGTCTCCGTGCGGTATCTGGTTTCGACGATAACCTCTTCGGTGAGGATGTACTGCTTTTCAAACAGCATTTGGAGCGTACCTTGCACCTCATCCAGCGTGAACTCGCCCTCATGGAGAGCCGAGAGAATGGAGATCAGCACATAGGGGTCATGCTCAATATCGTCCAGATCGAAGTGGTATTCATCATAGTTGTGAGTGCTTTCGTAGGTGTCGAGATAGCGTTGCAGCTCCTGCTCCATTTGGCAATACTGCGCTTCCGCGCCCAGCATCGCGTCATCCTCGCTGAGATAAGAGGAAGCGATAACCGACGAGCCGGTAGAGGTGAGCATCGAACACGAACTGATACCAGCACCGAGCAAAACGAGAAGGGCAATTCCGACGCCGATCCAGATGAAGACCTTCTTGTTCTTCTCAAAGAACTCCTTGATCTTGTCGGACACCTTTTCACCGAGCTTCTTGCCGGTATTCTTTGTGGCAGTCCCGGCAGTCTGAGAACCGGCATTTCGAGCGGCGGCATATTCCTTCTTGATGCTCTGCTTCTGATAGTGCTTGTTCATGTTCTGCTTCTTCATCTCAGGATGCTCCTGCTGATTTCTCTCATATTGGAGCTTTGCATCCGCAGCATCCGCCTTATGTTCCAGCTTGGAGACCTTCTCATAAGGCTTGTTGACGCTGTTTTCCCGATGATGACGGAAATGCCGAGCGGCAGTCTCAGCGGCGATCTCCGTTTTATGCGCCGCCTCAACCGCCGTGTTTTCCTGTTCGACCTCATGGATTTTGCCGTGAATGCCGGAAGCGAGGGTGTCACCGACCTTGCGGACGGTTTTATCCGCTTCAAATTGCAGCTTTCCTTTGCCCTTTGGTTTCTTCAGCTCATCCTCAAAATGAAGGCGGGTTTTGCCCTTTCCGGTCTCTTCATCAAAGACACGCTCTTTCTTGAGAACCTTGTGCGTGGGCAGCTTTTCACGGGCAGCATCCAGACGCTCATGTGCCTTCTCAGACTTCCTTTTGAGCTTCTGCATCCGCTTCGTGGGCGGGACGGCATCGTCCGAGAGCGGCTTTGCAGAGGCAGTCTCCGCCGCTTGAGTGAGAACGGCATCTGCATCAACGGCTTCAACCGCAGAGGTCTTGCGCAGCTTGTGGGTGACAACCGTTTCGGCAATCACCGTGCCGGTATGAGAAGAAACGCCGTGCTGCTCCAAAGCAGGAGGCTTGAACGGAGTCTCTGACACGGGCAGCGGTTCGGGTGCATTCTGGGGTGGATTTTCTGCCTTTTTCTCTTCTGTGACGGACGTTTCCGAGGGCGGCTTAGTGTCGTTATCCTCGGCGTGTTCCGCCTGAAACTGACGCTGCTGACGGCGCATCTGCACCTTTTTCAGTTCCTCCGGTGAAGGTGCTTCGGAAGGCGCGGCGGTCTCAACCGGCTTCACAAGCTCTGCGTCTTCCAGCCGCTTTGACACACGCTGCTCGGTGCCAGCCGTCAGGTTTTCCTCAACCGCGCCTTCCCGCGTCATCCGCACGACTACCTTGTCGCGGGCTTTAAGCTCCGGTTCCTTGGACATCAGATTTCACCTCCAATCCGCTTGTAGGCAAGCTCGGTGTACTCAGGGTTCAGCTCTACACCCACGAAATGACGCCCCATCTGCGAAGCAACCATGCCGGTTGTGCCGCTCCCCATGAAGGGATCAAGCACAATGCCACCTTCGGGACAACCGGCGAGAAGACAGGTCTCAACCAGCTTCGGAGGGTAGGCGGCATAGTGACCGCCCTTGAAGGGAACGGTGTTGATCTTCCAGACATCGCGTTTGTTGCGGAGCGGATTGATGTCTGCGTCCTTGATCTCGCCATGCTCACGCGGGCGGTTGATGGACTGCGGCTGAGGCTGACCGGGAACGGGCTTGCCGTATTTGTTGCCGCCCTTCATGCCGCGCTTGAGGCGTTCTGCCGTTGCGGGGGCAATCGGTTCGGAGATCGCCTTGTAGTCAAAGAAATACTTCTTCGACTTGGAGAACAGAAAAATATGCTCATAGCAGCGGGATAGGCGGTCTTTCACGCTCTCCGGCATGGGGTTATCCTTCATCCAGATGATGTCGTTGCGCAGATACCAGCCGGTATCGCGGAGGGCAAAAGCAAGCATCCACGGAATACCAATCATGTCCTTTGGCTTGCAGCCCTCAACCTTGTTGTTGAGAGCCACCGCCTGACCGTTTCTGCCGTTGGGGTTCTTCGGGTCAATAAAATCACCCTGATTGCCCTTCCCGGCGTAGGTGTCCGAGATGTTCAGCCAGAGCGTTCCATCCGGACGCAAAACGCGCCTGACTTCGGTAAACACTTCCGTCAGGCGCGAAATATATTCCTTCGGCGTTGTCTCTCTGCCGATCTGGGCATCCATGCCGTAATCGCGGAGCGCGTAATACGGAGGGGACGTCACACAGCAATGAACGCTGTCATCGGGCAGAGTTTTCAGGATTTCAAGACAATCGCCGGTATGAATGATGTCAAGTTGTATGGTGGTGTACCTCCTGTTCTGTTGGATTTGCGTTTCCATTGAAATGTTGGCTGTAAAACCCGACAACATTTCAATGGGCATCAGTCGGAGTAATACTCGTCCGGCTCGTAGTCCTCATCTTCCATGAAGTCCTCGTCGAGATCGTCAATCTCGTCCGCCCAACGGTCGAAGATTTCCTCGGCTTCCTTCGCCGCCTCACGATAGAGGCTCAGGCGGTTCTTCTCAAAGGCGGCAAAGGCGGGGACGAACTTGCCGAACTCGCGGATTGCCTTCACATCCTGCGTGCGCATATCTGCGACGCACTGGATGATTTCGGACATCGTGAGCAGATCGTCGATCATCAGCTCATACTTGTCCTTGGGGATAGATACGGCTTCATCATCCGCCGCGTCAGCGAACGGGGTATTCTCGTCGCTGTTGCTGCTTTCGGGAACATCAACCTTGAAATAGAAACCGATCATATCCACAGATACCTTGGTCATAATCTGACGCGCCTCCTTGACCTCTTCGTCGATGTCCTCCCTCACATGGAGGTAGGCGCGGTGATGCTTCTTGAGGTCGCTTTCCAGTCGGATCAGATCGGTCAGCTCCCACAGAGCCTTAAACAGCGCGGAGGTGTTCTCTCCGTATTCGATAGCGTCCGCGTAGGGAATGGTAATCATCTTGTTGTTCATATTCAAAAATCCTCCTATCAGTTCTGTACGGTTTCTTCGGGTTTGGTGGTCATGATGCGGTAGAGCTGGGTGTCCTTCGGGAAATCGTCCTTGAAGGGAACGATGGTCGAGCCGTAGAAGATCAGTCCCTCACCGGCGTTGGAGTTGGTGATGTAGTTCTGCTGGCTGGGCGAGATGTTCAGCGCCTTCGAGAGAATCTGCCGGTCGCCGGATGCCTGATTCAGAAGGTAGACAAAATCCGAGTTTTCAAAGATGTTCTCCACCTCACGGGACGCAAGAAGATCCTTGACGTTCTGCGTGATTCCGGTCGGGATGCCGCCCCATTTTCTGAAACGCTTCCAGATTTCCACGCTGTACGCGGCGGTCTGTTCCTCTTTCAGCAAAAGATGAAACTCGTCCATGTAGTAGCGCGTTGCCTTGTGCTGGGCGCGGTTGATGGTAACTCTGTTCCACACCTGATCCTGCACGATGAGCATACCGAGCTTTTTGAGCTGCTTGCCCAGCTCCTTGATGTCATAGCAGACGAAGCGGTTGTTGACATCCACATTGGTTCTGTGATTGAAGACGTTCAGAGAGCCGTGAACATAGATTTCAAGGGCGGTTGCAATGCGCTGTGCCTCCGGCTCCTTCTGATTTCTCAGAATGTTGTAGAGGTCTTCGAGGATCGGCATTTTCTCCGGCTTGGGGTCTGCAAGAAACTCCTGATAGACCATGCGGACGCTGCGGTCAATGATGGTCTTCTCAACCGGCTGCAAGCCGTCCTTGCCGCCGACAATCAGCTCACACATAGAGAGGATGAAGTCGGATTTCAGCGTCAGCGGGTTTTCCTCTTCGGAGTAGTTCGTGTTGATGTCCAGCGGATTGATGTAATCCGTGCTGACCGGCGAAATGCGGATGACCTGACCGCCGAGCTTCTGCACAAGGGGGAAATACTCGGCTTCGGGGTCACAGACGATGATGTCATCCTCCGTGATGAGGAAGGCGTTCGTCATTTCGCGCTTGGCGGAGAAGGACTTACCGGAACCGGGTGTACCCAAGATCAGCCCGTTGGGGTTTTTGAGTTGCTTGCGGTCAACCATGATCATGTTGTTGGACAGCGCGTTCAGCCCGTAGTAGAGAGCTTCGCCGCCCTGAAAAAGCTCCTGCGTGGTGAACGGCACGAAAACCGCCGTGCTGGAAGTGGTCAGTCCGCGTTCAATTTCCACCTGATTGACGCCGATAGGCAGAGAGGACATCAGCCCCTCTTCCTGCTGGAAGTCGAGACGCTTGAGCGCACAGTTGTACTTCTGAGCGATGGCGGCGGTCTGGAAGACGGCGTTTTCGAGCTTCTGGCGGTTGGTTGCCGTGTTCATGATGAGGATGGTCACGAGGAACAGTCTCTCGTTGCGGGTCTGGAGATCCTGCAACAGACGCTTTGCCTCACCGCCGAAGGTGGCGAGGTCGGACGGGATGATGTCCATATCGTAGCCGGAGCGGACTGCCTTTTTCTGCTCTTCAATCTTCATCTTGTCGAGGTCGGTGATCTTCGACTTGATGCTCTTGATTGCCTTCGCCTGGTCAATCGTCCGGATATGAAAATTGACCGTGATGTTGCTGTCCATCTCAAGGAAGTCGGCAAGCATACGGTCATTGAGTTCCGGCGCGAGGATTTGGAGAAAGCTCACCGCGCCGATGGTTCTGCCCATCTTGAAGCACTTGCCTTCACGGAAGTCAAAGGAAGTGGGAGCGATGAAGTCCTTGCTGGAAAGCCCCGTCCGGGCAACCATGTCGAAGGAAAAGCGGAACGGCTCATTGCTGTCCATATTGAACACATCATGAAGCACTTTGAGCCGTTCGTAGCCGGACAGAGGCTCGGTTCTCACACCGAGGGTTTTGAAGTTATTGAGAATGTCGGTTTCAATGCGTTCGAGCTTCGGCTTTGCCGTGCGGAGGGAATCCGCCTCAATGCCGAAGGTGATGTACTTCCTCTTGACCAGTCCGTTGTTGCCCTTGGTGAGCTGGCTTTGCAGCATTCCGGAATACTCGGAGCGGATGTCGTTGAAATCGTCCTCCTGTGCCGGAATGTTGATGCGCTTGCGAAACTCATTGAGGCTTGCCTTCTGATTGATGAAGGAGAGCTGGACGAAAATCGAGCTGTCAAAGTAGTTCAGAAAGTCGCACCAGTTCTCAAAGATGGCAGTTTTGTCCTCGTTCTGCGCAAGCTGGTAGTTGATGTCCTCAAAGGCGATGGACTTCGTGTAGAGGCGGCTGTTCACCTTGCAGATACCGTCACGGCACATCTCCACATAGGGGATGGTCTGCTGGGCGGACTTGCGGACTTTCTTTGCTTTCCTGTCCTTTTTCTTCTGCATGACGATCCGCTTCTTTTCCTGAGCGGAAAGGGCATCGCCGTAAACGACGCCGTTTTTGACGGTCATCTTAGGCTTTGCCTTTGCTGTGCTGTTGTTCAAGCTGCAATTCCTCCTGTTCTTTGATTTTCTGCTGAATTTCAGCGTAGAGATTGTTCGTGCGATAGGGACGCACCTTGTCCCGGATGAACATGGACTGTACGATGTGGTACAGATACTTCTCGGCTGGCTGACCGTCCTTCTCATAAAGCGCGAAGAAGATGAACGGGAGCATGATGACCACCATCAGCATTGCCGCCGTAGACAAGTCGAGATGCGCCTTCGCCAGAAAGAAGATCGGGACGCCGACTGCCGCAGCGATGGAAAAACAAATGAGCTGCCGCTTGGTCAGGTTGAACATGACCTTCGTTTTGACGCGGTTAAGATCCTTCGGGACCGGAACAAATGCCATTGACTGTTTCCTCCTTTCCAAGCTGCTTTTCGTAGCGCAGCTTCATTTGTGCGGGATATTGATCCTCCTTCGGTTGACGCTTGCCCGTCCAGCGAAGCCCACCCGCTTTGCCTTGACAGATCCAGCCGGAAGCCCGAAGGCTTGCACCGTTTTCGCTTTCCAGCGTGTATGTGATGATGCGCTTATAGCCCATAGCCGCAGCAGCTCTTGCCGCCGCACCGTAGAGAAAGCTGCAAGCGTTCTTCGCCCCGTTGGTGCATAGCCTTGTGACCTCCAATGTGAAGCCGTCATCCAGATACCGGCTGACGGGACGCCCGGCGATGATTACACCGACCAGCTCACCGTCTGCTTCACAGCCAATGGAAAACTTGTGACCGGCAACCGGCTTGTGATGTCGGTGATACTTCCGGACATACTCGTTGGCGTCACGAAGAGAGATGGGTTTTAGCCGCAGCATGGTGTTTCCTCCATAGGAAGATGAGCCGTGCATTCGACCTCGTTGCCCCAAACATCCCAGCCTTCGGGAGACTGACGGGCAAAAAGCTCTACGCGGGGAAGGTCTCCCATGAGCCGAACAATGCGCTCCCGCGCTTCATCCGGCTTTTTGGAATGCTCTTCGATGTGGCTGAGGATGACCTGACGCACACCGGCGTCAACACGCTTCGGATGTCCCTTCGTAGCAAGGATGCAGATTTCGGCATTCGCCCTTGCCCAGTAGCCCATGCCGGTAAAGAGATCGTCGTTCCTTCGGTTTTGCTTCACCCATACAAAAGCCACGGTCTTATAAGAAAATCCCCATGCCGTCAGCACTTCGAGTGCTTCACAGAGGCACGGGAACGTGATCCAGAGAAACAGAGCGCAGTCCTTAGCGGCAAGCTCACCGACCGGAAGTGCCTTGATGTCTTCAATGCACATTGTCGGGTAGTGGCTTTCCGCCGACCGTCCCTGTCCCTTCTTGGAGTAAGTCCGATACGCCCAAGGGGGATCGGCGTAGATGATGCTGTACTTCTTCATGCTGCCGACCTCCTTAGTGCGCATGGAAGATGGATTTTGCAAGGCTTCCGGTCTTGAACAGCGAGAAGCACAGAATAACCGTGTACGCTGCCACAGAGAACAGAGCCGAATGAATGTTGTCTGCGATGATCATGCCGTTGATCAGCACCGCATAGATGCCGACGCATACCATGATGAGAAAGCCCTGAAATGCCAGAGCGAACAAGCCTTTCAGATAGTTCGTGCCGATGCTGCCCCATTCGCGGTTGCTCATGGTTGCGATGGGAATAGGCGCAATGCTCACGGTGCAGTAAATCTCAATCATGCGCCCGTAGAGAATGACCGTAATGAGGATCGCCATGATTTTGAGGCACAAGCTGATCAGAAGCGTTTCTATCGACAGTCCGAGCAGTTCTCCGACGCCCATGTTCTCCATGCCGGTACGCATCTGCGCAATCGTCGCGTCAATGTCAATGCTGGTGTTGCCGTGGATTACTCCTGCTGCACCGGAAACCACGTTCTGCCCGATGTCGAATACTGCCATCACGATGTCAAACGTGTGTGTCACGAGATAGATCGCCACAGCCGCCTTGAAAAACCACTTGAAGAACATCCAAGTGTCCATGTCGTGAAGGTTGTTTTTCTCGGTGATCATGGAAATCAGCTCGTAGCACAAAACAAAGGTGATGATGATACCAGCGATGGGGACTATCACGTTTTCGGATAGTCCCCGGATCATCTGGTACACGCCGCCGTTCCAGCCGGACGGGGTTTGCCCGACCTCGGCGGCAATCGTTCCTACCTTCTCGTTGACATCGGTGAACATATTGGTCAGGTTGCTCTCGATCCATCCGATCAGCATATCCTTGAGAGCCTGTTCGATCTTTTCTAAAATGCTGCCCAATATTTCACCACCCTTCGGTTAAGCTGGGCTTGCCGTGGATTAGCCGAACAAACCGGAGAGCAGGGGGATGAGGGTCGTGCCGATCAGCACCACACCGCCGCCAGCCATGAGCTGCTTGATGCCCTGAGACTTGGC
>OLCU01000173.1_pt1 | contig 18414 bp, 10 predicted proteins | sample 1607601 | NCBI WGS metagenome assembly OLCU01 (sample SAMN02674606, study PRJEB24791) | human gut metagenome, SKBSTL068 | isolation source: stool | host: Homo sapiens | place: USA | reverse complement strand
TGCGCTGCGTGCGGCGGGCGATGTGAATTATCCGTTCTATGTAGGGTTGGTGGTGCTGGCGGTGGTGGTCATCCCCCGCAGGAGCCGCAGTGCATCGGCAGACATGGCGTATGTGCAGGAGGCGCTGGGACGCCGCGACATCGTGAACGTCTACGACGGCAGCGGCACCATCAATGCCGCCGATTCCTACACCGTCAAGTCCCTCGTCACCGGCACGGTGCTCACCGCTGACTTCGAGCTGGGCGACACCATCCAGAAGGGCGATGTCCTCTACGTCATCGACAGCTCAGATGTGGAGGGCGACCTCGAGAGCGCACAGCTTTCGGTGTCTCAGGCCCAGCGTAGCTACGATGACGCTGCCGACGCCCGGAACGTCCGCACGAAGATCAGCGGCGAGGTCAGCTCCTTTGCCGTGGCCGCGGGCGATGCGGTGCAGGCCGGTCAGACCGTCGCCACCGTCCGCGACACCTCTGTGATGCTGCTGGCCGTGGATTTCCCCGCCGCCGAGGCCCAGAGCTTCGCCGTCGGTCAGGCCGCGCAGGTCATGCCGGACACCACCTTTGAGGTGCTGAACGGCACCATCCGCTCGGTATCGGGCGCAGACCCCTCCGGTGATGCCAGCCTCATGACCTGCACCGTCACCATCGCGGTGCCCAACACGGGCAGCCTGACCACCGCGCAGGCCGCAGTGGCGCAGGTGAACGGCGTCAGCTCCCTCAACTCGGCCCACTTTGCCTACCAGCGTGAAGAGACCGTCGTGGCCGCTGCCTCCGGCACCGTGTCCGAGCTTTGCGTCAGGGAGGGCAGCACCGTCCGTCAGGACGATGTGCTCCTCCGCATCACCGGCAAGGATCTGGACAAGCAGGCCCAGAACGCCGCCGACAATCTTCGCTCTGCCGAGCTGCGGATGTCTTCCGCAGAGCGGAACATCAGCCACTACACCATCGATGCGCCCATCAGCGGCACCATCGTGGACAAAAAGGTCAAAGCCGGCGATAAGCTCAGCGCCAACGACGCAGCTATGCAGAACCTCTGCACCATCTACGATATGAGCTATCTGGAGCTGAAGCTCAACGTGGATGAGCTGAAGATCCGCTCGCTCAAGGTCGGGCAGGAGGTGGAGATCACCGCCGACGCCGTTCCGGGCGAGACCTATAAGGGCACCATCAGCAGCATCCTCGTGGCCGGCACCACTGCCAACGGCTCCACCAGCTACCCCGTCACCGTCCGCATCGACGAGATGGGCGATCTGCTGCCCGGCATGAATGCCTCGGCCAAGATCACCACCGCCAGCGTCAAGGATGTTCTGGCCCTGCCCAACGCCGCCCTCGTCCGGGGCAGCTATGTGCTGGTGACGAAGGATTCGCCCAGCGCCGCCAACGCCGAGGCCTCCATGACCGCCCCTGACGGCTATGTTTACGTCAAAGTGACCACCGGCATCAGCGACGATGATTACATCGAGGTGAAGAGCGGCCTGCAGGAGGGCGACACCATCGCTTACGACACCTCGACGGTCAGCGCGACCGACTTCTACAGCAACATGATGGTGTCTGCCGAAGGAGGCGACGAATGAGCGCCCTGATCGAGTTTGACGAGGTCTGCAAATACTACCAGATGGGTGACACCCTCGTCAAAGCGGCAGACCACATCTCCATGAAGATAGACCGGGGCGAGTTCGTGGCCATCGTGGGCCAGTCCGGCTCCGGCAAATCCACCTGCATGAACATCATCGGCTGTCTGGATGTGCCCACCCACGGCCGGTATCTGCTGGACGGCAGCGACGTCGGCAAGATGAACCGCCGTGAGCTGGCGGCCATCCGGAACGAGAAGCTGGGCTTCATCTTCCAGCAATACAACCTGCTGCCCAAGCTGACCCTGCTGGAAAACGTGGAAGTCCCCCTCATCTACGCAGGCGTGGGCGGCAGCGAGCGACGCCGCCGCGCCATCGCAGCGCTGGAACAGGTGGGTCTGGGCAGCAAGCTCCGGAACAAGCCCAACCAGCTCTCCGGCGGCCAGCAGCAGCGTGTGTCCATCGCCCGCGCCCTTGTCCGCAACCCGCCCATCATTCTGGCCGACGAGCCGACGGGTGCGCTGGACTCCCATACCGGCCGGGAGGTGCTGGGGATGCTTCAGGAACTGCACAAACAGGGCCACACCGTGGTCCTCATCACCCACGACAACTCCATCGCCGTGCAGGCAGAGCGCATCATCCGGTTGGAGGACGGTGTCGTCGTCTACGACGGCGACGCCCACGCCCCCGAGGCGGTGGTGCAGCCGAACCTCATGATGTCGGCCCCGAAAGCCGGAGAGGAGGGAGCGCACGCATGATAAAGGAGACCTTCAAGCAGGCCATCCAGAACGTGTGGAGCAACAAAGTCCGCACCTTCCTCACCATGCTGGGCATCATCATCGGCGTTATGGCCGTCATCGTCATCGTCGGCCTCGGCAACGGCATGACCCACATGATGCAGGACTTCTACTCCGATATGGGCAGCGATATTCTGTCGGTCAACGTCATGACCGCCAGCACCCGCACGGTGGAGGTCAGCGATGTGTATAACATCATCAACCAGAAGCCGGAGTATTACAGGGGCCTTTCGCCCATCGCCAGCGCCGGGACGGATTCGCTGCGGGTGGCAGGGGAAAAGTACCGCCGCACCAACATCAGCGGCGTCAATGAGGATTATCTGACCATCAACAACTATAAGGTGGCCAAGGGCCGGGGCATCCAGTACGCCGACCTGATGGACAACAAGAACATCTGCGTCATCGGTGACTATGTGGACCGTAAGATCTTCGGCGGCAACGGCCTCGGCAGCACCCTCAAGGTGGGTGCAAACGAGTTTCGCATCGTGGGCGTGCTGGAAGGCCGCTCCAAGCCCGCCGCCCAGTACGAGGGCGGCAACGACGACGTTGTTCTTGTCCCCTACACCACCCTGCTGAGCCTCAGCAGTGGAAGCAGCGTCAGCCAGTATTACGTCGTGCTGCAGGATGCAGACCACTCGGACGAGGCACAGGAGTTTTTGCAGTCGCGGCTCAAGAAGCTGGTCAGTAAGGATGACTACGTCTTCGTCATGAGCCTGAGTGCGGCAATGTCGCAGATGTCCTCTATGATCAATATTATGGTGGGCGTCCTGACGGCCATCGCAGGCATCTCGCTTCTGGTGGGCGGCATCGGCATCATGAACATCATGCTGGTGTCTGTCACCGAGCGCACCCGCGAGATCGGCATCCGGAAGGCGCTGGGCGCACAGGAGAGCACCATCCTGACCCAGTTCGTCGTGGAGGCCGGCGTCACGTCGGCGCTGGGCGGCTGCTTCGGCATCGTGCTGGGCTACATCGTCTCGGCCATCATCAACCAGATCCTTCCGTTCGTCCTGACGGACATCACCCTGAACGTCACCCCCTCGGCGGACGCAGCGGCCATCGCCGTGGGCATCTCCTGCGGCATCGGCGTCCTGTTCGGCTTCCTGCCTGCCCGCCGTGCCGCCCGCCTGAACCCCATCGAGGCGTTGAGGTATGATTAACCTCTCCGTCAGCGCTGACGCGCTGCCACCTCTCCTATCGAGGAGAGGCCTTGGCATTCCGGAAAGCTTCCTCTCTTCGCCAGAGGCTCCCCTCGGTAGGGGAGCTGTCGAGCGAATGCGAGACTGAGAGGTTTATACTTATAAGGAGTTTACCATGAAAAAAAGATTCCTCGCATTCCTGCTGGCCGTCTGCGTGGCGGTTTCCATGCTGGTGCTGCCCGCCTCGGCGGTCGGCTCCAACGCGGCAGTCCAGACGGCGACGGCGCTGGGCGGTCTGACCGCAGAGCAGTCCGCTTCTCTGGGCGCGCCCCTCACCCGTGGGCAGGCGGCCCGTCTCCTGACGGCTTTCTCGGCCTACCGCGACACCGCCGCAGCACAGGGCCGCACCGGCCGTCTGTACAGCGATGTGGACAGTGATTCGCCCTACGCCGTCTACATCCGCACCGCCGTCCAGAACGGCTGGATGACCGGCTACTCCGATGGCAGCTTCCGCCCGGACAATGCCGTTACGCTGGAGGAGGCCTGCACCATGGCCCTCCGCCTGCTGGGCTACGATGTGGCGAGCCTCGGCGGCACCTTCCCCTCGGCCCAGCTCAATAAGGCAAGAGCACTGGGCCTGCGCAATGACATCAGCGCCCGTCAGGGCGAGGTGCTGACCCTCGAGCAGGGCACCGTGCTCTTCTACAATGCCCTCACTGCCATGAACGGCAGCGGTCAGGTCTACGCCTCCACGCTGGGCTTTGCGGTGAGCAACGGTCAGGTGGACATCTCCTCCGTCCTGCTGGACAACGTCAAAGGCCCCTTCGTGGCCGATGCGGCCACGGCCCTGCCCTTTGCCCCGGCGGCCATCTACCGCAACGACGAAGTCACCACCTCTGCGGCCCTCTCGCCCTATGATGTCTACTATTATAATGAGAGCGCCCGCACCCTGTGGATCTACAATAAGCGTGCCGCGGGCCGTGTGACGGCGGTCTCGCCCTCGGCCAGCGCCCCGACCTCTGTGACTGTGGCCGGGGTCAGCTACACCATCGCCTCGCCCTCCGTGGCCTACCAGCTGTCCTCCCTGTCCGGCGGCGGAGTGGGTCAGGTGGTCACGCTGCTGCTGGGCATGAACGACGCCGCAGTCTCCGTCCTCACCGGAGATGAGGCCGACGCCGTCTTTTACGGCGTGGTGCAGTCCTCATCCCGCACCCTCGTGGAAACCAACAGCGCCGAAGTGCAGCAGGCCGTCTCCATCATGTGCACCGACGGCACGGCCCGCACCGTCAACGTAAACAATAAGCTCAATTTCCCGGCGGGCAAGCTGGTGGAGGTCCGCGTGGACGAGGGCGGAGAGAGCGTTAAGTCCATCTCGCCCCGCCCGGTCAGCGGCACCATCCGCGCCGACGGCACCGCGCTGGGCGACACCCCGTTTGCAGACAACGTGCAGATCCTTGATACGACGTCGGAGGGTGTGGCTGGGGCAGTTCGCCCCAGCCGCCTATCGGGGGTAACGCTGAGTGAGAACGACGTCCGCTACTACACCACCAACGCCGCCGGTGAGATCGACCGGGTCATCCTCAACGATGTGACCGGCGACCTGTGGGAGTATGCCGCGCTGGATTCCGTCCGCCGCCTGACGGACGAAGCCGCCAAGAAGATCGACAAGAAGATCAGCGAGAAGGCGCAGGACGCCGCAAAGGAGGCCGCAGGCCTCCCCACGACGACAACGACCACCACCACGGTGAAGAAGACCGACGAGGAGACCTTTCAGGACGTGAAGAACATTCTGGTGCCCAGCACCAGCGATGTGCTCTACGGCCTCATCGACGGCAGCATCGTCAGCTCTACCTGGAACACCCTCACCGGCAAGACGGACCAGCTCTTCAGCTATGTGCTCCGCCGCACCGGCGACAGTGTGGGCGGCACGCTGGGCGATTTCCTCAACTATCTGGGCGAGGGCGCCACCTACGTCTGCTACACCGGCGGCAAGCAGGTGGCCTACAGCACCGCCACCAAGTATCCCATCGTGGCGGGCGGCATCGCCATCGGCCGCTCTGCCGACGGCAAGGCCATCAACCGGATGCTCCAGCTCTCGCCGGTGGTCATCGACAGGCTGGGCGCGGCTTCGGTCATGAGCGGGGACAAGCGGTATGAGACCGCCGACGATATGCAGGTCTATCTGTGGTCGAACGGCCAGTATTTCGCCACCTCGCTGCCCAAGGTCAACACCGAGGACTACAAGCTCATCGGCTGGTACGACAACTTCGGCTGCGCAGGCGGAAAGAAGATCCGCATCCTCGTGGCCGTCAAGACGAACTGAGATCTTCCCTGAAAGAACAAAGCAGCAGCCTCACCGAACGCAGAGTGAGGCTGCTGCTTTTGTGTTTAGCTGTTAGACTGGGGGCGCGGCAGAAAAAGGGCCTTCCGATTTGCCACCGGCCCGGTTTCGTGTTACAATAAAAACCAGAGAAATTGCGGGAAAAGGAGGTGCGGCAATGATACGCATCGCTCTGGTGGAGGACGAGGCAGAGGTGCGGGCGCAGCTGCAAGGCTATGTGCAGCGGCACACCCGGCAGTATGGCACCGAGTTTGCTGTGACGGAGTTCGCCGACGGGATGGAGCTGCTGGATGATTACCGCCCGGTGTACGATGTCCTGTTTCTGGACGTGGAGATGAAGCATCTGGATGGGATGGAGACAGCCCGGCGGGTGCGGGAGCTGGACAAGGACGTCATCATCGTCTTCATCACGAATATGGCCCAGTACGCCATCGGCGGGTACGCGGTGGGTGCGCTGGACTATGTGCTCAAACCGGTGCCCTACTTTGCCTTTTCGCAGCAGCTCCGGAAGGTGGAGGAGCAGCTGCGCCGCCGGGTGCGGCACTATCTGGCCCTGCCGGTGGAGGGCGGGCTTCGGCGGTTGGACTCCTCCCTCATCTATTATCTGGAAAGCGAGGGCCACCGCGTCCACTTCTACACCGAGGAGGGGGACTTCGCGGCGGCGGGCACTCTGAAAGCCTTCGAGGAGAAGCTGGCTGAGCGGCCCTTTGCCCGTTGCAACAGCGGCTACCTCGTCAATCTGGCGCAGGTGAAGGGGGTGCAGCAGGGGATGGTGCAGGTAGGACCTTATGAATTGCAGCTGAGCCGGCCCCGGCGGAAGGCTTTCCTCGCGGCGCTGGCCGACCACATCGGAGGTGGAGGCGCATGACGGCGCTGCCCAGTATCCCGCGCCTCTACACGGCGCTGGCCGAGTGTCTGGCCGTGGGCATCTACGCCCTGCCGCTGGGCCTCCGCTTCGGCCCGAAAGCCACCCTCGCCGTCAGCGCGGCGTGGGCGCTGGTCCTCTGCGCTTTTTTGCAGGCCACGGGCAGCGTCCCGCTGGCGTGGTGGATCCCCTGCATGGCGGCGGCGGTGGCGATGCAGTACCTTTACCTCTGGCTCACCCGTACCATCTCGCTGCTGGAGGCCGGGTATGTCTGTGCCCGGGCCTTTGTTCTGGCCGAGCTGGCCGCCAGCGCCGAGTGGCAGCTGCACTGTTTCCTCTGGCCCCAGCGCAGAGGGGCCGATGGCCTGTCGCTGGCGCTGCTGGCGGTGGTCTACAGCGGGGTCTTTGGCTGCATCTGGCTGCTGGAGCACAAGCACGCCAGCCCCAAGGGCCGCATCGTCATCAGCGGAAAAGCGGCCCTCGTGGCCGTCGTCATGGCGGCGATGGTCTTCGCGGTGAGCAACCTGCTCTTCTTGGGCGACCGCGAGGTGGACATGAGCGTCTACTACATCCGCACGCTGGTGGACATTTGCGGCGTCCTCATCCTGACCGTCCAGCACGAGCAGCTGCGGGAAGCGGCCCTCCACAGCGAGCTTGCGGCGATGGACGAGGTGCTCCACCGCCAGTATGAGCAGTACAAGCGGAGCAAAGAGGGCATCCGGCTCATCAACAGCCGCTACCATGAGTTGAAAATTCAGATCGCAGACATCCGTGCCGAGCGCGACCGGGCCAAGCAGGACGCCGCGCTGGCCCGGATGGAAAGCGGCATCCGCCGGTATGAGGCCGAGAACAAGACCGGCAACCCGGTGCTGGACACCCTGCTCACCGCAAAGAGCATGGATTGCCAGCAGCGGGGCATCAACATGACCAGCGTGGCCGACGGCAGCAAGCTGGGGTTCCTGACGACCCGGGAGCTGTGCACCCTCGTGGGCGCGCCGCTGGACAACGCCATCGAGTGTGTCACGGCAGAGCCGGACCCCGAAAAGCGGCTGCTGCGGGTGGCCGTCTATGACCAGAGCGGCTGTGTGATGCTCCGCTTCGAGAATTACTGCGCCCAGCCCGTGGAACTGGGCGCAGACGGCCTGCCCCGCCACAACACCCACGGCGGCTACGACCTGCGGGGCGTGCAGGCGGCAGCGCAGGACCACGACGGCACCATGACCCTCCATTGGGCCGACGGCTGGTTCACCCTGCGGATCCTGCTGCCGATCCCGGAATAAAGAAAAACCTCTCCGTCATTGCTTCGCAATGCCGGAGAGGTTTTTTCTGTTTTGCACAATAAAGCTGGGCCTGTGTTTGTGGATAAGCACAATAAAATTTGAAACCAAAATGAAACTTCTGCAAAATATGCCTCGGAAATGACAGGTTGTGAAAATCTTTGTAAATTTTCATTGAATTCCTTTATAATGGATGCCGACAGTCCGGGAGCTGTGCCCGGGAAATATGAATTCAGAATAAGGAGGAAGAATTATGTTGTCCGTCAATATGGATGATGTAATGCAGGTAGTTTCCAACATCCAGAACTACCTGATCGCCTTCGGCGTCGTGGTCGTGGTCGCACTTGTTGCGATGTTTGCGGCCAAGAAGCTGCCGAAAGCCAAGAAGAAGATGGTCCGCGCGCAGTCTGGTGTCGCCATTCTGCTGGCACTGGTCATCGTTGTCAACCTCATCTGCACCGGTCCCATGTCCACCATGCTGGATCTGGTCTCCGGTGAAGGCTCCATCAGCGAGGAGACCTCCGCAGAGGCGACCGAGCTGGTGAACGAGATCACGCAGGAGGGCATCGTTCTGGCACAGAACGATGACAACATCCTGCCTGTGGCCTCTGGCTCCAAGCTGAACGTCTTTGGCTGGGCCTCCACCAGCCCCTGCTACGGCGGCACCGGCTCCGGCGCACTGAACGACGCCTATCCCGTCACCGACCTGCTCACCGGTCTGCACGATGCGGGCATTGAGACCAACGACGAGCTGAGCAAGTTCTACACCGACTACTGCGCTACCCGTCCCAGCGTCGGCATGGCACAGCAGGACTGGACCCTGCCCGAGCCGAACGTCAGCCTGTACACCGACGAGATGATGGCAAACGCCAAGGAATACTCTGACACTGCCATGGTGGTCATCACCCGCGTCGGCGGCGAGGGCGCAGACCTTCCCACCGATATGGCTGCTGTCGTGGACGGCAGCTGGGTCCGCCGTGTGGCAGACTACCGCGGCTCTCAGCGCGGTGCTGGCTATTACAACGGCTCTTATGACGACACCCTGAACGAGGGCAACGACTGGGATGCAGGCGACCACTTCCTGCAGCTGTCCAACCGCGAGGAAGAGCTGATCGATCTGGTCACTTCCAACTTCGACAACGTCATCGTCGTCTACAACGGCGCAAACGCATTCGAGATGGGCTGGGTCAAGGATTACCCCCAGATCAAGGGCGTTCTGCTCTGCCCCGGCACCGGCCAGTCCGGCTTTGAGGGCTTTGGCCGCGTGGTCGCCGGTGAGGTCAACCCCTCCGGCCGCACCGCAGATACCTATGTCACCGACCTGACCGCCTCTCCGTGGTGGAACAACTTCGGCGACTTCAAGTACACCAACGCTTCCGAGTTCAACTCCAATGCAAGTATGTTCGACCCCGAGGGCACCACTCCCTCCTTCGTCAACTACGTCGAGGGCATCTACGTCGGCTACAAGTTCTATGAGACGGCTGCCGATGAGGGCCTCATCGACTACGACAAGGAAGTGGTCTATCCCTTCGGCTACGGCCTGAGCTACACCACCTTCATCCAGAAGATGAGCGACATCACCAACGATGGCGCAGACCTGAAGTTCTCCGTCACCGTCACCAACACCGGCTCTGTTGCCGGCAAGGATGTTGTCGAGATCTACAGCGATCCTCCGTATACCAACGGCGGCATCGAGAAGGCCTCCGCAAACCTGCTGGACTTCGCCAAGACCGACGAGCTGGCTCCCGGCGAGAGCGAGACCATCGACTTCACCATCCCGGTGGAGGAGCTGGCTTCCTACGATTACCAGAACAACGGCTGCTATGTGCTGGAGGCTGGCGATTACGTCATCAGCACCAACGCAGACTCCCACACCGCTCTGGACTCCAAGACCTGCACCTTCGCTTCGGACATCGTCTACAACGAGTCCAACAAGCGCGGGAGCGATGAGGTCGTGGCCACCAACCAGTTCGATTTCGCTGAGGGCGAGATCACCTATCTGTCCCGTGCAGACGGCTTCGCAAACTACGATGAAGCCACTGCCGCTCCTGCCACCTACGAGATGAGCGACGAGGTCAAGGCTGGCTTCGAGAACTGCTTCACCTACACCGAGTCCGGCTACGAGAAGGACGAGGACCCCAACGCAGAGGACATTACCACCGGCGCAAAGAACGGCCTCAAGCTGGCTGACCTGCGCGGCGTGGATTACAACGACTCCAAGTGGGATGACCTGCTGGACGAGATGAGCATCGACGACCTGCAGCAGACCATCGGCTTCGGCGGCTATCAGACCGCAGCGGTGGACAGCGTCGGCAAGGTGCGCACCAATGACTGCGATGGCCCCGCCTCCATCAACAACAACTTCACCGGCGTCGGCTCGGTCGGCTTCCCGGCTGCTACCCTCATCGGCATGACCTGGAGCAAGGATCTGGCCCATGACTTCGGCGACAGCATCGGCAAGATGGCCAACGAGATGAACACCTCCGGCTGGTACGGCCCGGCCATGAACATCCACCGCACCGCATTCTCCGGCCGCAACTTCGAGTATTACTCGGAGGACGGCGTCCTGTCCGGCGCAATGGCCGCAAGTGCCATCGCAGGTGCACAGGAGCACGGCGTCTACGCTTACATGAAGCACTTTGCCCTGAACGATCAGGAGGGCAACCGCAACTGCATGGCGGCTACCTGGTCCAACGAGCAGGCCATCCGTGAGATCTACCTCAAGCCCTTCGAAATGTCGGTCAAGGATGCAGACTGCCACGCAGTCATGTCCTCCTTCAACTACATCGGCAATCGCTGGGCCGGCGGCTGCTCTGAGCTGCTGCAGAACGTCCTGCGCGGCGAGTGGGGCTTCCTCGGCTTCGTCGAGACCGACTACTTCGGCGTCTACGGCTACATGACCGCCGATCAGGCTGTCCGCAACGGCGGCGACCTGATGCTCTGCACCACGGGCAACGATTACAACAACGTGACCGTTCTGACCAACAGCAGCAAGCAGGCCATGCGCACCGCTGCCAAGAACATCCTCTACACCGTGGTCAACAGCCGCGCTTACGATGAGGAGAACCTGAATCCCGGTATGGCAAAGTGGAAGATCATCCTGATCGGTGCAGACGTCGTCGCCGCACTGCTCATCGTGGGTCTGGAGTACACCGCCATCAAGAACTACAAAAAGCGCAAGGAAGAGGAAGAAGTCTAAGACGTAAGCACTCTCCGTGCAGCACCTGAACAAAACTGATGGCAAAGGCCCGCTGCAGCGAACAGCGGGCCTTTGCCCCGCTCAGGGATCAATGAGGAAAATGCGATGAAGCACACTGACATCATCCGGAAACTGAATCTAGAACAGAAATGTGCCCTGCTCTCGGGCGAGACGGTCTTCACCACCCGTGCCCTGCCCGGCAAGGGCATCCCGTCCATTACCCTGTCGGACGGCCCCAACGGCGTCCGCAAGCAGGCGGGGGCGGCCGACCATCTGGGCCTGAACCCCAGCGTCCCGGCCACCTGCTTCCCGACCTCCTCCGCCACGGCGTGCAGCTGGGACGAGGCCCTCGGCGAGGCCGTGGGCGAGGCGATGGGCGAGGAGGCCGCTGCACAGGAGGTGGCTGTCCTCCTCGGCCCCGGCCTGAACATCCAGCGCAGCCCCCTCTGCGGCCGTGACTTCGAGTATTTTTCGGAGGACCCCATCCTTGCGGGCAAAATGGCTGCGGCCTATGTGCGGGGCATCCAGAAAAAAGGCACCGCGGCCTGCCCCAAGCACTTCGCGGTCAACAGTCAGGAGCTGCGCCGGATGGCCTCCGACTCGGTGGTGGACGAGCGCACCCTGCGGGAACTGTACCTGACTGGCTTCGAGATCGTGGTCAAGGAGGCCCGGCCCAAGACCATCATGACCTCCTACAACCTCATCAACGGCACCTACGCCAACGAGAACGCCCATCTCCTGCAGGACATCCTGCGGAAGGATTGGGGCTTCGACGGGGCGGTCGTCACCGACTGGGGCGGCTCCAACGACCACGCCCTCGGCGTGAAGAACGGCTCCACCCTCGAGATGCCCTGCCCCGGCGGCGACTCCATCCGGGAGCTGATGAAGGCCGTGAAGGACGGCAAAGTCACCGAGGCCGACCTCGATGCCCGCCTCGACGAGCTGCTGGAGCTGGTGCTCTCCACCCACGCGGCAGTGGAGAAAGCCCCCCGCACCTTTGACGCGGCTGCCCACCACGCACTGGCCCGCCGCGCCGCCGCCGAGAGCATCGTCCTGCTCAAGAACGAGGACGGCATCCTGCCCCTGAAGGCGGGCGAAAAGCTGGCCGTCATCGGCGACTTTGCCCAGACGCCCCGCTATCAGGGCGCAGGCTCCAGCGCCGTCAATGCGCTTCAGGTAGATGCTCTGCTGGACTGCATCAAAGCCGACGACAGCGGCATCGCCTTCGTGGGCTACGCCTCCGGCTTCGACCGTCAGGGAGCCGCAGACCCCAAAAAGCAGGAGGAGGCCGTCTCCCTCGCAAAGCAGGCCGACACCGTCCTGCTCTGCCTCGGCCTCGACGAGCTGCGGGAGAGCGAGGGTCTCGACCGCGCCGATATGGCGATGGCCGAGAACCAGCAGCAGCTTCTGGACGCAGTGGCCGCCGTCAACCCGAATGTCGTCGTCCTGCTGAGCGCCGGTGCGCCGGTGGAGACCCCGTGGGTGGGCCGATGCAAGGCGCTGGTCTACGGCGCACTGGGCGGACAGGCGGGTGCCGGTGCGGCAGCGGACATCCTCACCGGAAAGCTCTGCCCCTGCGGCAAGCTGTCCCAGACGTGGGCAAAGGCCCACGACGACACCCCCGCCAAGGCAAACTTCGGCGGCGAGGGCCGGAACGTGGAGTACCGCGAGGGCCTGTATGTGGGCTACCGCTACTATCAGACCGCCGGTGTGAAGCCTGCCTTTCCCTTCGGCTACGGCCTGAGCTACACCACCTTTGAATACAGCGGCCTCAAGGCCGACGAAACGGGCGTGACCCTTACCGTCACCAACACCGGCCGCGCCGCCGGTGCCGAGATCGTCCAGCTCTACGTCGCAAAGCCGGATGCGAAGGTCTTCCGCCCCGAGCAGGAGCTGAAGGGCTTTGCAAAGGTCTCTCTCGCCCCCGGCGAGAGCAAGACCGTGACCATCACGCTGGACGATAAGGCGTTCCGCTACTGGAACGTCAAGACCAACGCATGGGAGGTCGAGGGCGGCAGCTACCAGCTCCGGGTGGGCGCGTCCAGCGTGGACATCCGCCTGACGGCAGACATCACCGTCAAGGGCACCAATGCCCCCGACCCCTACGCGGGCCTGAGCCTGACCCACTACGTCTCCGGTCAGATCACCTATGTGACCGACGCCGAGTTCGAGGCCCTGCTGGGCCATCCCATCCCGGAGGACGTCGTCCGTATCGACCGGAACATGACGCTGGGCGAGATGGATCATGGCCGCAGCCCGCTGGGCTGGCTGGCCCAGAAGGTGCTGCGCAGCCGTCTCGACGCCAGCTTTGCAAAGGGCAAGCCCGACCTGAACACCGTCTTCCAGTACAATATGCCCCTCCGTGCGCTGGCCAAGATGACCAACGGCATGGTCAGCATGGGGATGGTGGACGGCCTCGTCTGGGAGCTGAAGGGCTTCTGGCTGGTGGGCATCGTCCGGGTCATCTACGAATTTATCAAGAACGCCATCCTGAACGCCCAGCTGAAAAAGCGGCTGCGTCAGGGCTGAGAAGGAGGAACGACCGTGAATTTCTGGAATATCTTTGCCCAAAAGCATCCGGCTGCGGCCAAATGGGTGCGGGAGGGCGGACTGTTCGTTATCGTGTCCAACCTCATCACCGTGTTCAAGTACCTGCTGCTGCAATTTCTGCCCAAAGCTTTTGCCGGTCTGCCGGTGGTGGACTTCGGCTGGCCGGGCATCGACATCACCCTTTTCGGGGAGACCTTCAAGTGGAACATTCTCGGCTACGATGCGGCCCACGGCGGCCTGCCCTACTTCTGCGCCTACATGGTGGCTATGATCATCGGCGAGTGCATCAATTTCCCCATCCAGCGCAGCCTCGTCTTCCGCAGCAAGGGCAATCTGGCAAAACAGATCGGCTGGTACCTGCTGGCTTTCTGTCTCATCACCTGCATCGTCAACTCCATCAACTGCATCTGGGTGGCGGTGGCCGGTCTGCTGGTGCCCGACTTCATCTACAACATCGGCACCACCGTGCTCAACGGCGGCATCTCGATGGTGATCTTCTTCTTCGTGAACAAGATCATCTTCCCCGAGGGCGAGGCCGCAAAATAAGCTGACATCCTCTCTATTTTCATCATTTTCTTCATCCAAACCAACAGGCCGTCCCCTGAAAAGGGGGCGGCCTGTTGGCATATTGAGCGATTTTGGACGCTGGAAAGGACGAATTTTCGGTCATAGGGGAAGAATCTGTCGGAGAGGGTTGCACTTTGCTGCTTTAGTGTGGTAAAATCGTGCCATGCTTTTATAGAGAAAGCAGCAAAGGGGGAAATGTATACGAGTGAGATCTGTATCATCGTCACCATCATCGTCTATCTTGCGGCCATGCTGCTGGTGGGCTTCGCCTACAGCAAGACCAACAACGACAGCGCCGACTTCTACCTCGGCGGGCGGAAGATGGGCCCGCTGGTCACGGCTATGAGCGCCGAGGCCAGCGATATGTCCAGCTGGCTTCTGATGGGTATGCCGGGTCTGGCCTACCTGAGCGGCATCGCCTCGCCGGGCTGGACGGCCATCGGCCTTGCGCTGGGCACATGGCTCAACTGGCTCATCGTGGCCCGGCGTCTGCGCCGCTACTCGGCCAACCTCGACGCCATCACCGTGCCGCAGTTCTTGTCGCTCCGCTTCCATGACCAGCGCAACCTGCTGAACGCTCTGGGCGCGGTCATCATCATCGTCTTTTTCGTGCCCTACACAGCTTCGGGCTTTGCGGCCTGCGGCAAGCTGTTCCACAGCCTTTTCGGGGTGGACTACATGGCCGCCATGCTGGTGTCGGCCCTCGTCATCGTGGGCTATACCATTCTGGGCGGCTTCCGGGCCGTCACCACCACCGACCTCATCCAGTCGGTGGTCATGTCGCTGGCTCTTGTGGCGGTTCTGGGCTATGGCATCGTCGTGGCCGGAGGCTGGGGTGCTGTGGTGGAGAACGCCCAGAGCCTTTCCGGCTACCTGACCATGACCGCCAGCCACGACGCCGTGACCGGCGGGGCGACGTCCTACAGCCTGCTGGACATCGTCTCCACGATGGCGTGGGGCCTCGGCTACTTTGGAATGCCCCATATCCTGCTCCGCTTCATGGCCATCGAGGACGAGAAGAAGCTGGTGCTCAGCCGCCGCATTGCGACCGTCTGGGTGGTCATCGCCATGGCAGCATCCATCCTCATCGGCATGGTGGGCCTCGGCATGACCAAGGCCGGTGCGCTGGAATTCCTCAGCGGCTCCACCAGTGAGACCCTCATCGTCCGCGTCGCCAGCCTCATCAGCCAGCACGGCGTACTGGCGGCCATTCTGGCCGGACTCATCCTTGCAGGCATCCTCGCGGCCACCATGTCCACGGCGGACAGCCAGATGCTGGCCGCTGCGTCCAGCGTGTCCCAGAACATCCTGCAGGAGTTCGCCCACCTCAAGCTGAGCGAGAAGCAGAGCCTCTTCGCCGCCCGCCTGACCATCGTCTGCGTCAGCGTGGTGGGTGTGGTGCTGGCCCGCGACCCCAACTCCAGCGTCTTCGGCATCGTCAGCTTCGCGTGGGCCGGCTTCGGCGGCGCCTTCGGCGCGGTCGTCCTCTGCGCCCTGTTCTGGAAGCGCTGCAACTGGCAGGGTGCGCTGGCCGGTATGCTTTCCGGCGGCCTGATGGTCTTCGTCTGGAAGTACCTCGTCAGCCCGCTGGGCGGCGTCTTTGGCATCTATGAGCTGCTGCCCGCCTTCCTCGTCTCGCTGGCTGTCTGCGTGGTGGTCAGCCTTGTGACCCCGGCCCCGGAGGCCGACATCCTCGCCGAGTTCGACGCGGCAAAATAACCGGTAAAAACAAGAGGAGGGCCTGTGCTGAAACCCGGCACAGGCCCTCCTTTTTATGCTTGTGTGACGCTTCCGTGCTCCACCCGGTATACCTTGTCAAACTGCTTCATGAACGCCCCCGAGACGTCGTGGGTGATGGCCACCACCATGCAGGGGAGGGCGAGCAGATTTTCCATGACCTGTCCGCTGGTGTCGGGGTCGAGGCTGGCGGTGATCTCGTCGGCGATGATGAGGTCGTACCGGCGAAGCGCCAGCCGTGCAATGCCGATGCGCTGGCGCTGCCCGCCCGAGAGATTCTTGCCGTTCTCGCTGATGAGGGTGTCGAGGCCGTCGGGCAGGGTGCTCACCCAGTCGGTGAGGCCCGCCGTTCCGATGGCGTGGGAAAGCTGAGCCTCGGGGAAGTCCGCGCCGAGGCAGATGTTGCTGCGGAGGGTGTCATTGAAGAGATAGGTTGTCTGGGCAATGTAGCCTACCCGCTGGTAGAGGCTCTGACGGTCGATGTCCCGCAGCTGCTGGCCGTTGAAGAGGATGCTGCCGGTATAGTCTGGGTAGTACTGGAACAGCAGCTTTGCCAGTGTAGACTTGCCGCAGCCGCTTTCGCCCACGAGGACGGCTTTTTCCTGCCCGGAGACCGTCAGCCGGACGCCGCGCAGCACCGGTGCAGCGGCTCCGGGGTAGGCAAAGCCGGTGTCCTTGCACTCGATGTGCTCGAGTTTACCGATGGCCTGGCCCGCAGAGACTTTTTCCGGGCTGGACATGGCTGCTTCCAGCCGCTGACGAATGCCCTTCGAGGACTTGACCTTGGCCCAGCACTGGGCGATCTGATTACAGGGCGTGATGACGAAGTTCGCCATGCTGGCGGCGGTGGAGACGGTGCCCATCGTCAGCCTCCCGTCGAAAGCGAGAAAAAGGCCCACCAGCATGACGATGGGGAAGATGAGGTTGCTGATGAGAGAGGTATTGACCACCATGGCGTTGAGGCTCTGCTGGTAGGCCTGCTCGCTGTCGCGGGCCTGCCGGGCAGCATCCCGGTGGCGGGCGGCATAGGCGTCCTCCCGCAGAAAGCCCCGGATGACCTCGAACCCGCCCAGAAGCTCCTTGAGCTGCTGGGTGTAGCCCGCCATCTGGAGCGAAAAAGCGTCTCGGGAGGCTTTGAGCTGCTCATTCATCTTCCGGGGCAGGACCAGCGGCGGCACGGTCACAAGCAGGATGGCCGCCAGCATCACCGGGCTGATGTAAAGGTACATCCCCAGCGCACAGAGCATGATGCCGCCCCAGAACGCGATGTTGAAGAGGGACATATAATAGTCGTCGTAGAGAGTGCGCAGGTCGGTGGTCAGCAGGGAGAGATAGGCTGCGTCGCCCTCCCGCTGATATTGGGACACCGGGCGGCGCAGCACCCGCTCCATGACCTGCCCCCGTACCTGCTCCACTGCGCCGCAGGCGAGTTTTGTAAAGGAGCGGCGGCTCAGCCGTTCGAAAAACCAGCTGGTGAAGGTGATGAGGAACACCAGCCCCATATAGCCCAGCGCCTCCTGCTTGCTCTTGGAGTCGATGAGCCACTTGAGCTGGAAGTTTTTCAGCGGCGCGAAAAAGGATACCGCCGCCGTAAAGAGCGCGAAGAGCATGAGCTTCATCCAGTGATGTCGGAAGTAGTCGTTGACCGTTGCTTTTTTCATATGCAATATCCTCCTCTATGCTTCCTGCCGCAGGGCAGAAGCTGGGTTCAGTATAACAGATTTTTGCAAAAAAAAAATAGGGTCGGTCATTTTTTGGAGAAGAGAGATGCTTGACAAAAAGGGGAGATGCCACTATACTAAAAATAAGGAAAAGGCACTGCCTGCAAAATGGTCAGCTCCTTACCGGCATCTAGTTAAAAAAGATTGACCGATCCGTTGGGGAACAGAGGCGGTCAATCTTTTTTGCTTTTGGAATAATGTTTTGCTCGAGGTCTGTCCCGAAAGACATCCCGTGAGATCATTCACATCGCATTAGAGTACCATAAAACGAGATGAATTACAAGAAAAACCCATCCGATTTCCTTTTTGCGGGAAATCGGATGGGTTTTGATTTTATGGCCTTATGTAAGAGGCGCTGTCAGCTTACAGCTGGGGGCCGGCAGAGACCAGAGCCTTGCCGTGCTCGTTGCCCTCGTACTTTGCGAAGTTCTTGATGAAGCGGCCAGCCAGATCCTTGGCCTTCTCTTCCCACTGAGCGGCATCTGCGTAGGTGTCGCGGGGGTCGAGGATGGCGGGGTCAACACCGGGCAGAGCGGTGGGGACCTCAAAGTCGAAGTAGGGGATCTTCTTGGTGGGAGCCTCGTTGATGGCGCCGCTCAGGATGGCGTCGATGATGCCGCGGGTATCCTTGATGGAGATGCGCTTGCCGGT
>OLCU01000169.1_pt1 | contig 19063 bp, 14 predicted proteins | sample 1607601 | NCBI WGS metagenome assembly OLCU01 (sample SAMN02674606, study PRJEB24791) | human gut metagenome, SKBSTL068 | isolation source: stool | host: Homo sapiens | place: USA | reverse complement strand
CGTGACTGGAGTTCAGACGTGTGCTCTTCCGATCTGGCCGGGTCGGCGATGAGGCCCCGGCCCACCATGATGCCGGAGAGGGACGGATGCTCTGCCTCCAGCGCGGCCAGCTGGGCCGGGGTGGTGATGTCGCCGTTGTAGCAGACGGGCATCCGGCAGCGGGGCAGACAGGCTGCAAAGGCGGCGCGGTCGGCCTCGCCCCGGTAGAGCTGGCGCATGACCCGGGGGTGGATGGTCAGCTCACAGATGGGGTAGCGGTTATAGATGTCGAGGATGGCGTCGAACTCCTCGGGACGGGTGACGCCCAGCCGGGTCTTGACCGAGACAGGCCCCTCTGTCCGGGAAAAGAATTCGTCCAGAAAGGCCTCAAGCTTTGCGGGGTCCCGCAGCATCCCGGCACCCTTGCCCTTGGCGGTCACAGTGCCGGAGGGACAGCCGAAGTTGAGGTTCACCTCCGTGTAGCCCAGCCTGCGCAGCTCTGTGACCATCCATGCGGCCAGTGTGCCGTCCTTGGCGAGGAGCTGGGGGATGACGGGCGTGCCGGGGTTCGCCGCCGGGTCAAGCTCGGCCATCTTCTTCTTGATGAGCACCCGGTTCTCGGGCGGGGAGAGGAAGGGCGCGTAATAACGGGCGGGTGCGCCCGGTGCGCCGAACCAGCGCTGATGTGCCTGCCGCCAGATGCGGTCCGTCAGCCCCTCCATGGGGGCAGTGTAGTATTGCATCGGATCGTTCTCCTTTTTTATCGTCCAGTCTGCTTCCGAGTATACCATACTGCGGGGCGGTGCGCTATACCCGGGAGCGAAAACACTGCGGCCCGGTTGACGCATCCGTCCGGAGGCATTATAATCGAAGCATGGCAAAGTTTGCCGAAGCCCCGAAAAAATAAAGGCAGGAGCGCTGAAGCATGGACTATCATTCCCCCGACCGCACCTACAAAAAAAGCCGCTTCCGGCGGGAACTGGAGCGGAGCGTTTCCCGCAGGCTGGTCACGAGCCTGCTTCTGGGGTGCCTTCTGTTCCTCGTGGCCATCGCCGCCGTGAACACCCTGAACCAGAACGCCCGGCGGGAAGACCATCTCGCGGGCGTCGCCGCTACCTTCCAAGAGGTGTACGACGACACGGCGGCGTTCCTGCTGGACACAGACCACACCGAGTTGTTCCTCTCCGACCGGCGGAAGGATCAGGACAATCTGCGCTATCTCATCAGCCAGTACAACGTCTCGGCCCTTGTGGAACTCCAGCTCATCCTGACCGACTCCAAGGGAGAGGTGCGGTTCACGACCTTCTCGGAGGGGGAGATGAACCTGCACCGGCAGGAGTTCAACCGCATCGCGGAGGAAAACGCCTGCCACCTCATGCGGGCCGTCTACACTACGGTCTACCACTTCCGGGCCAACAGCTCAGAATACGTCATGATACACCCCCTCTACCGGGACGGCGAATATCAGGGTGCGGCGGCGGTTTATCTGAACGAGAACGACTGGACGAAGCTGTTCAGCCGATACCAGTACGACGCCATCCTCACCAAGCCCAACGGCGATGTCATCGCCTGCTCGAACGCCTCCTTCCTCTCCCAGAAGAACGCCAACAAGTACCGCCCCGCCGACGCGGCGCGGTATGTGAAGGTGGATGGGAGCCGCTATCTGTGCAGCAGCCGCTCACTGGAAAACGGCACGGTGCTGGCCTATTCCTTCATCTACTCGCCCCCGAACTACGATTATCTTCTGGTGGGGCTGTTCCTGATCTTGATGCTGGGCCTGAGCTGGTCGGCGATGTTCGTCCGCATCATGCACGTTATGACCGAGCAGATGGTGAAGTCGGTGGACACCCTCGTGCAGGAGATCCGGGTCATCCGGAAGGAAGACCCCGACCATATCATTGAGATCGACACCGGTGACGAGATCGAAGAGATCGCCCATCAGGTCAACAAGATGGTGCGCAGCATTCAGGAGCTGAGCCAGCGGAATATGGACCTCGTCGAGGTGAACAGCCGGATGGAGATGCAGAACCTGCAGGCCCAGATCAACCCCCACTTTATCTATAACACACTGGACAACATCCGCTATCTCATCCCGGCGGACCCCCAGCGCGCCCAGCAGCTCATCGGGCGGTTCATCGGCATCCTGCGCTACAGCATCAACAACACCAAGCATAACGTCACCGTCCGGGAAGACCTGAAGTATCTGCAGGACTATCTCGTCATCCAGTCCACCCGCTTCGGCGCTAACTTCTCCTACGAGATGGACATCGACGACGCCTGCATGGAGTTCATCATCCCGAAGCTGCTCTTGCAGCCCCTGCTGGAAAACAGCATCAAATACGGCTTCCAGAAGAAGCCCCGCATCCACGTCAGGACGCGGGGCTGGCTGGAGGAAGACGCGCTCTATTTCACGGTAGAGGACAACGGTGGCGGGGTGGACGCAGCGACGCTGGAACAGCTGCGGGGCATCCTGCGCTCAGAGGAAGTGAACATTGAACACAACGGCCTGCAAAACATCAACCGCCGCATCTGGCTGGGCTACGGCGGCGACAGCGGCCTGACCATTGACAGCGCCGAGGGTGAGGGCTTTACGGTGAAGCTCAAGCTCCGGCGGGGAGGGAGGTAGACCATGTATCGCGTTCTGCTGGTAGAAGACGAAGAGATCATCCGCAAGGGCATCCGCTATTCGGTGCCGTGGGAGGAATATGGGTGCAGCGTCGTGGCGGAGGCCGAGAACGGGGCAGTGGGCGAAGAAAAGATCGCAGAGCTGCGGCCCGACATCGTCATCACCGACATCACCATGCCAGTGAAGAACGGCCTCGAGATGATCGCCGACACCCGGGAGGAGTACAAGTACATCGCTATCATCCTGACGGGCTACTCGGAGTTCGAGTATGCCCAGCAGGCCATCCGGAACGGTGTGTCAGACTATGTGCTCAAGCCCCTCGACATGGACGAGATGGGCGCTGCGCTGGAAAAGGCCGTCCGCCTTGCGGGGGACAGCCAGTATCTCCAGAAGCGGGAGGATGAGGCGGAGGCCGTCCGCAGCCGGACCGCCCTGCCGCCCCTGAGCGAGGAAAAAGTCACCGACCCGCTGGTGCTGCACATCGTGGCCTATCTGAAGGAGAATTACCAGAGCAAGATAACGCTTGCCGACCTGCAGGAGCAGTTCCACTACTCGGAGCGGTACATCAACCAGAAGTTCCAGAAAGAGCTTGGCACGACGGTCATCGACTACCTCAACCGCTGCCGCATCCAGAACGCTCTTGAACTCATCCGGAAAGGGGAGCTGCCCATCTCGCAGATCGGATGGGAGTGCGGCATCGGCGAGTACAAGTACTTCAACCATGTCTTCAAAAAATACATGGGCTGCTCGGTGCGGGAGTACCAGAGCACCCTGAAATAAGAGAAAATGAAAAAATACCGAACAGTCCCTGTTCGGTATTTTTTCTATTTGTTCTGCAAATTGAGTATTATTTTTGTACGGAAAGCATTAAAATGGGACTATCGAAAGGTTTCAGGTAAAAAATGGAGGTTTTTACTATGAAAAAGATTTCTCGTCGTTCGTTCCTGATGGCTACCGGTGTTATCGCAGCTTCTGCTGCTCTGAGCGCTTGCGGCGGCTCCTCCGCCAGCACCTCTTCTGCCGGTTCTACCGCTGCTTCCACTGCCGCTTCTGGTACTGCTGCACAGGGCGGCGGCGACATCGTCATCTACTCGCCCAACTCGGAAGGCCTGCTGAACGCCACCATCCCCCTGTTCGAGGAAAAGTACGGCGTCAATGTCGAGCTGATCCAGGCCGGCACCGGCGAGCTGGTCAAGCGCATCCAGTCCGAGAAGAATGACCCCTACGCCGACGTCCTGTTCGGCGGCTCTTGGTCGCTGATGTACACCAACGAGGATCTGTGGGAGCCGTATGTCTCGGCCAACGACGGCAACGTCATCGATGCCTACAAGAATAAGTGCGGCTTCATCACCGGCAACGTGCTGGACGGCAGCGTTCTCATCGTCAACACCGACCTCATCGGCGACATCAAGATCGAGGGCTACGAAGATCTGCTGAACCCTGCGCTGAAGGGTAAGATCGCCACCGCCGACCCGGCCAACTCCTCTTCTGCCTTTGCACACCTGACCAATATGCTGCTGGCGATGGGCGGTTATGAGGACGATAAGGCATGGCAGTACGTCCACGACCTGTTCGAGAACGTGGACGGCAAGATCTGCGAAAGCTCCAGCGCCGTCTACAAGGGAGTCGCCGACGGTGAGTATGTGGTGGGCCTGTCCTATGAGGATCCCTGCGCACAGCTGGTTCTGGACGGCGCACCCGTCAAGCTCGTCTACATGAAGGAGGGCACCGTCTTCCTGCCTGCTTCCGCCACCATCATCAAGGGCGCAAAGAACATGGACAACGCCAAGCTGTTCATCGACTTCATCCTGAGCGAGGAAGTGCAGAACATCTGGGGCAGCACCCTGACCAACCGCCCCGTCATGAAGGACGCCGCCACCAACGACGCTATGACCCCGATGGCAGACATCAATGTCATCGAAGAGGACATCCCCTACGTCAGCGCCCACAAGGCAGAGCTGGTGGACAAGTACACCGAGATCTTCACCGATCTGCAGAGCAAGTAATTCGAAGGGCAGCAGGAGGCTAGTATGAGCAGAATATCAGTTAAAGACGCAGTAAAGCGCTACGGGAATAATACGGTCATCCCGGATCTGAATCTGGAGATCGGAGATGGGGAGCTGTTCACCCTGCTCGGCCCCTCCGGCTGCGGCAAGACCACCCTTCTCCGTATGATCGCAGGCTTCAACTCCATCGAGGGCGGCGACATCTTCTTCAATGAGAAGCGGATCAACGATATGGACCCCAGCAAGCGCAACATCGGCATGGTGTTCCAGAACTACGCCATCTTCCCGAACCTCTCCGTCCGGGACAATGTGGCCTTCGGCCTGAAGAACCGCAAGGTGGACAAGGCCGAGATCAAGAAGCGGACGGATGAGTTCCTGAACCTGATGCAGATCATGCAGTATGCCGACCGTATGCCCAACCAGCTGTCCGGCGGCCAGCAGCAGCGCATCGCACTGGCCCGCGCGCTGGTCATCTCGCCGGATGTGCTGCTGATGGACGAGCCGCTGTCCAATCTGGACGCAAAGCTCCGCATCGAGATGCGCAGCGTCATCCGCCACACCCAGAAGAGCGTGGGCATCACCACCGTGTATGTCACCCACGATCAGGAAGAGGCAATGGCCATCAGTGACCGCATCGCCGTCATGAAGGATGGCGTCATCCAGCACGTCGGCACCCCCCGCGACATCTACCAGCGCCCGAAGAATGTCTTCGTGGCCACCTTCATCGGACGCACCAACATCGTGAACGCCCATGTCAAGGGCGGCGTCATCACCTTTGCGGACGGCTACCATGAGCACATCGACGCTCTGGACAAGGCCGCAGAGCAGGAGGTGCGCTGCTCCATCCGCCCGGAGGAGTTCATCATCTGCAAGGATGGCACCGAGGGCATCCACGGCACCGTGCAGGAGTGCACCTACCTCGGCCTCAACACCCACTACACCATCGACACCGATCAGGGTGACTCGGTGGAGATCGTGGAGGAGTCCTCCATCGGCGAGGGCCTCAAGAAGGGCGAGAAGGTGCTGCTGAAGGTCAAGAAAGAGAAGATCAACGTCTTTACCAAGGACGGCGATACCAATCTCATCAGGAGCGACGCTTATGAAAAACAATAATAAGTTCCGTCTTGATGTCTGGGGTGCCATCACGCTGGTAACGATCGCCCTCTATGCGCTGTTCCTGCTTTACCCGATGGCGTACCTCATCCGGCAGTCTGTGATGGACCCCGACACCGGCGGCTTCACGCTGGCTTATTTCACCAAGTTCTTCTCCAAGAGCTACTATTTCGATACCCTTATCAACAGCTTCAAGGTGTCCATCACGGCGACGGTGCTCTCCATCGCCATCGGCACCCCGCTGGCCTACCTGTTCACGATCTTTAAGATCAAGGGCAAGAGCGTGCTGAACATCCTCATCGTGGTGGCATCCATGTCGGCCCCCTTCATCGGTGCCTACTCGTGGATCCTGCTGCTGGGCCGCAGCGGCGTCATCACCACCTTCTTAAAGAACTTCGGCATCGCCATCCCGGAAATCTACGGCTTCGGCGGCATCGTGCTGGTCATGACACTCCAGCTGTTCCCGCTGGTGTTCCTCTACGCCAAGGGCGCGCTGAAGAACATCGACAACTCCCTCATCGAGGCGGCTGAGAACCTCGGCTGCTCGGGCATTGCCTGCTTCTTCAAGGTGGTCGTGCCCCTTATCATGCCCACCCTGCTGGCCGCAGCTCTGCTGGTGTTCATGCGCTCCTTTGCAGACTTCGGCACCCCGATGCTCATCGGCGAGGGCTACCGCACCTTCCCCGTCGTCCTCTACACCGAGTTCATCAACGAGGTCGGCGGCAGCGACGGCTTTGCAGCCGCCATCGCCGTCATCGCCATCGTCATCACCACGCTGGTCTTCCTCGTCCAGAAGTACGTTTCCAACAAGAACGCCTTCGCGCTGAACAGTATGCACCCCGTGGAGGAGCGCGAGGCCCGCAAGGGCATCAACGCTCTGGTGCATCTGGCGGTCTACCTTGTGGTGGGCATCGCCATCCTGCCGCAGGCCTACGTCATCTACACCTCGTTCAAGAACACGCAGGGCAAGATCTTCGTGGACGGCTACTCGCTGCAGAGCTACCAGACCGCCATCGGCAAGCTGGGCCGCAGCATCCAGAACACCATCATCATCCCCCTGCTGGCGCTGGTCGTCATCGTGCTGCTGGCTGTCCTCATCGCCTATCTGGTGGTGCGCCGCCGCAACGCCCTGACCAACGTGGTGGATATCCTCTCGATGATCCCCTACATCGTGCCCGGCACGGTCCTTGGCATTGCGCTGCTCATCGGCTTCAATAAGCCCCCGCTCCTCATCAGCGGCACCATGCTCATCATGGTGGTGGCCCTCATCATCCGGCGTCTGCCCTATACCATCCGCTCGTCGGTGGCCATTCTGCAGCAGATCCCCATGAGCATCGAGGAAGCCGCCATCTCGCTGGGTGCTTCGAAGATGAAGGCATTCTTCCGCATCACGGTGCCCATGATGGCCTCCGGTATCATCTCCGGTGCTATCCTGAGCTGGGTCACGATGATCAGTGAGCTGTCCACCGCCATCATCCTGTATACCGGCAAGACCAAGACCCTGACGGTGGCCATCTACACCGAGGTCATCCGCGGCAACTACGGCACCGCAGCCGCATTGTCCACCATCATGACCATCCTGACCGTCATCTCCCTGCTGGCCTTCAGCAAGCTCAACGGCGGCAAGGACATCAGCCTTTAAACGATTTCCCCCGTTCTCCTTTTATCACTGGGTTTCCAAATTGGGCTGCTCTGCAACAGCCCGGAACAAAACGAGAGGCAGACGCTCCTGTGTGGGGCGTCTGCCTCTCGTTTTGTCTGTTGGGATGTGGCGGCCGCAGACTATGCTGGGAAGGAGTGCGGCAAACTGGAACTTGTCGGGGCGAGGCCCCTCCATCTGCTCTCGCAGACCGTTCGGTCACTTAAAAGCCCCACTGGGCTTTCATTGCTTCGCAAACGCGAATTTCACTTACTTAGATAATGGCAATGTCAATTTTCCTGATAATAAAAAATACAGCAGAAGTAAACCAACTATAATTAGAATACCGCCAACCACTTTAATGCCAATTCGATTAACCTTGTTATTTTTTATAATTTTATTTGCAAAAACCAATAGTAGCGCACCAACTACTATAATAAAAACAGATATTAACGGATACATGAGTTTTCTCCTTTCAAATTCCGAGTTGTTGAACCAAGACGAGTATACCACACTCTCCCATGAAAGAACAGGCGGATATAGCACAAAAGGCAGGATACCATCGCCATGATGATACCCTGCCTTTGGTCGTTGCTGTTCGGGGTCAGCGTTCGGACATTTGTTGGACTTCGATAGTGCTCTTGTTGGAGAGCGTCTGCCCCAAAACCTGCTGGAACCGAGTACGGCAAACTGGAACTTGTCGGGGCAAAGCCCCTCCATCTTGCTACGCAAGACCGTTCTGTCGCTTAAAAGCCCCACTGGGGCTTTCATTGTTCTGCTTCGCTCCACAAACGCGAAGTTATCTGGTTGATGCCATTTTATCAGTCGGCCATGATCTCCTGAGAGCCCCATAGGAGATTAAGAAGTTCGCAAACCAACCAGCTGGTACAGCAAGCCAGACAAAGGCAATGCCGAAACGCGGTGCACAGATCAGGGCAACGGACAGACGAATCGCAAGGTTCACCATGTTTGCAACGAGGAACGGACGCATAATTCCGAGACCGCGAAGGACTCCATCGGTTGCCATCTTGATACCCATGAAGATGAAAAAGTAACCAAGCCACCTCATATAGTCACCAGACACCTGATAGGCCAACGCCGTTCCGTCTTTTCCCAAGAACAGCGAGGAAATCTGCGTGTGCAGCGCTTCAATGACCACAAACGCAATGGCTGCAAAGCACAGATCCAGCACCAGTGCAGCGTGGTACCCTTTTTTGATGCGGTGGGGCTTGCCTGCGCCAAGGTTTTGGGAAACAAACGGCGAAACCGCATTGCCGATGGAGACAAAAATCAAAGAGAACACATTCTCTACTCGCATCGTCGCCGAATAGCCTGCCAGCGCCTGTGTGCCGAATGGATTTACAACTGCCTGCACAATCAGCATACCGATGGACACCGTAGACTGCTGAAGAATCGACGGCACGGCAATTTGCAGCATGGATTGCAGCCCCTGCCAGTCAAATCGTTGAAATGGGCTCTCGTATCGCCGCATCCGATGAAGAAAAATCAGAAGGGAAAATACGGCGGAAATGCCTTGGGCAATCAAGGTTGCAAGAGCGGCACCGAACACGCCCAGACCAAGCCCAGCAACCATCCAAAGGTCCATAAAAATATTCAGGACAGAAGAAAAAATCAGGAGTGCCAAGGGAATTCTTGATTCACCGATGGAGGTGAACATGTTAGAGAGAATGTTATACATAAACAAGAACGGAAAGCCCGCAAAATAGACCCGCAGATACAGCACCGCCTCATCCAGAATGTCGGGAGGGGTTTGCAAGCCCCGCATCATCGGGAGGGAAAAGCATAAGCCAAAAACGCCAAGGACAATGCTCAGAATCAAAAAGCTGAGCAAGGACGTTGACACAATGGTTTTCATTTTGCCATATTCTTTGGCACCGAAATAGCGGCTCACCAGCACACCGGCACCTACGCCGGCTCCCAGTGCCACACAAATGAACACATTGGTCAATGCTGCACAGGCACCGACAGCTGCAAGTGCGGAAGAACCAACAAACTGGCCGACAATAATAGAGTCGGCCATATTGTATATTTGCTGAAAAAAACTCCCAAGAATCATCGGCATTGCAAAAACCGTCAACGCTTTGAGGGGCGCATCGGTGATCAAATACTCATCTTTCGACATTCTCATATTCCTCCATGGTATCTTGTATCGTGGTATCCCATTCACTTACCTTCTCAAATTCCGAGTTGTTGAACCAAGCCGAGTATACCACACTCTCCCCACAAATACTACCACACAAAAAACTCCCATGCTCACATCGGAAGATGCTGTGCATGGGAGTTTTTGCTGCGCCTGTTACGGCGTATTGTTACTTATTGAAGGTCTCCTCGTTCAGCAGGCCCTCGCTCTTGGCAACGCAAATGCTGGCAACTGCATCACCCACCACGTTCAGGGAGGTGACCAGCATCTCGATGGGGCGGTTGATGGCCAGGATCAGGGAGTAGGCCAGCAGAGCGCCGTCGTTGACGAAGCCCATGCCGGACAGGATGGTGAACAGGATGACAGCCCCAGCGCCGGGAGCGGCGGGGGTGCCCACAGATGCCAGCAGGGCCAGCAGGGCGACCACGACCAGCTGGCCGGGGGTGACGGTGTAACCGGCACAGCCTGCAATGAACACGGTGGCAATGACCTGCATGATGGCGGTGCCGTCCATGTTGATGGTCATGCCCAGCGGCAGGACGAAGGAAGCAATGCTCTCATCCACGCCGAACTCTTCCTCGCACACCTTGATGTTCAGGGGCAGGGTCGCCGCGCTGGAGGAGGTGGAGAAGCCAAAAACGGCCACATTGGCGATCTTTTTGATGAAGGTGATGGGGTTCTGCTTCGCGCCCAGCGCCACCACCAAAGGGTAGGCCACCAGCAGGAAGACCAAGAGCAGAGCCACCGTGACTACCACGTACACCAGCGCAGGCTTGAGGTAGTCGATGCCGTAGATGGCGAAGGTGCGGGTCAGCAGCACGAAGACAGCGAAGGGGGCGAAGGTCGTGACCACGAAGTTGAGGAAGACCACCACCACATCGTTCACCTCGCCCAGCAGGCGGCGGAGGGTGGCCGTGCGGCTCTCACCCAGCACATTCATGCTCAGACCCACGGCCACGGCGAGGAAGACGGAGGAGAGCACCGCGTTGTTGCTGCCGAACGCCGTGACGATGTTGGAGGGGATGACGTTCAGCACCACGTTCAGGGGGTTGGAGCCGGTGGAGCCGGCGGCCCCGGTCAGGCCCTCGATGTGGGTGTTGAACAGGCCCATGGAATAGGTGGCATAGCCCACGCAGCCGGCCAGTGCCAGCGCCATAAAGGAGCACAGCAGGAACCAGAAGAGGGTCTTGGCCGAGATGCGGCCCATGGTGCGGGTGTCGGCGATGCTGCCGATGGCCAGCGCGATGGAGGTGAACACCATCGGGATGATGACCAGCTGCAGTGCCTTGATGAAGAGCTGGCCAATGATATAGAACAGGCCCAGTGCACGTTCTGCGCCCTCGGCGGTGATGTCCTGAAAGAGCAGGTCGTTGATGGTCTGCCAGACGCCGCTGTTGCCGGAAGCAACAAGCTTCTCACGCAGCATCATAAAGGCAAAGCCTGCCGCAAGGCCGCAGACCAGAGATACTGCCATCCTTTTCGCTAGGAGCGAGCCGCTGTTTTTATTTTTTTTTCATACGATTTTCCTCACTTTTTTCCGTTTCCCAGTGTGTTTCGGTCGCATTCGGTCTATCTTACCACGACACACTGTTGGATTCAAGGGAAAAATCGTCTTTTCAGGCGATTTTTTGGGAAAAGTATGACGTATGAAAAATCAGTGTAAAAATTACGTTTAGGATAAAGAAAACCTCTCCGTCACGCCTACGGCGTGACGGAGAGGTTGTTTCTTATGTAAGGTCTTCCCCCAGCTCCACGGCCTCCAGCACCCGGATGCCTTCGGCCTCGAAAGCATCGCGCAGGGCCTCGGCAAAGCCGGGGCGGGGCACCTTGTTCTTGATGCAGAGGGTGATGACCCCGTGCAGGCTGGTGGCTTCCAGACCGATGGATGCGCCGTCAGCGGGCACCCACGTCTGGAAATCCTCGATGTACCGGGTCAGCTCCGGGCTGGACGGCCTGAAGGGGTCGCCCAGATAGCTCACCCAGAAGTCGGCCGGAAAGCCGCTGATGTATTCGCCCATCTGGAAGATGCGCTTCTTGATGCTGAGGCTGGCCTTCTGCTGGTAGACCCGGTAGACCCAGCCCATCTGCTCGGCGATGCGGAAGATCTTCTTCTCCGGGGCGAGGTTCGCCTTCAGGTCCGCGTCTACACCCACGGCCACCTCGGCCAGCGGGGCATCTGCCGTCAGCGGCAGCTTGCGCTGGAAGGAGGCCACGCAGTTGTAGAGGGCGTTCGGCGCACCCAGCGCGTCCCGGGCGTCTGTCGAGTAGCTGTAGAGCACCTCGTCCTTGTCCAGATACGCCCGCACCGCCTTACAGAGCAGAGCCGTAAGGGTGCTGAAGGGCTTGACGCCGCAGCGGAGGGCGGCGTCCACAAGCCCCGCCTTTTCCAGCCGGACGCGGCAGCAGGTAGGCGTCTCCTCAAAGGTCTGCACCACGGGGCGCTGCATATCGTTGGCCACCTGACTCTCGGGGTACTTGGCCAAGATGTCCTCGATGTCGTAGGGAGGGTCGGTCACGAGGGCACGGCCCTCAAAGGCCGTGCCGTACCGCAGGTTGCAGTAAAACTGCAGCACCATCGTCATAAAGGGCGCTATGCCCCGGCCATCGGCCATGAAGTGGAACCAGTCAAAGCAGACGACTTTCCCCTCATAGCTCAGGGCAACCGTAAAGCCGTTCTCGTCCGGAAATTCGGGCTTTACACTGCCCTGCCGCACCGGGCAGGGGGCGTCCGACGGTTCGAGGTGGAGCAGCTTTTTCTCCCACACCGGCTTCTGGAAATAGTAGGGTGCCCTTGCCCGGGCCGCATCCAGAGCCTGCTGCAAGAGCGCACCGTCCACAGCATCCCTCAGCGTCACCTGATAGCGGCAGTTGACCATGTTTTCGCGGTAATAGTAGACGATGCCCTGAAAAACGGAGCGCTGTTCGGCATCCATCCCTTATTCCCCCGCGTGCGCAGCCAGATAGTCGGCCAGATCGCTGACGGTGACGAAGTTGCGCAGCTCCTTTTCGGGGATGCGCAGGCCAAAGGTCTCCTCAAGGTCAGCCACGACGGTCAGGATCTCCATCGAAGACAGGTCGAGGTCGTCCATCAGGACGCTGTTCTCGTTGACATCCTCGGGAGAGATCTCCGCAACATCTTCCAGAATTGCAAGGATCTGGGACACGATCTCGGTTCTTTCCATAGTTTGAATCTTCCTTTCGTAGTTCCATTAAAGGCGGCTGCGGCTCTTTTCCAGTATTCCGCAGCCTGCCCGGTTTATTCTTACTTGCGCAGCAGCTTGCCGGTGCCGGTGCGGGGCAGAGGCTCAGTGCTGAACTCCACGGCGCTCATCCGCTTGTAGAGCGGCAGGGTTCGGTTGGTCTCGGTGATGAAGTCGCGGACGGTCTGCTGGTCGGCCTCGCCGCAGTAGATGACGGCACAGATCTTCTTGCCCTTCTCCCTGACGATGCATTCCTTGACGGCCTCGCACTTGGACAGCAGATTTTCCAGTTCTTCGGGGCTGACGTTCTCACCGTTGTCGAGGATGATGATATTCTTCTTGCGTCCGGTGATGTAATAGAAGCCGTCCTCATCCACACGGGCCAGGTCTCCGGTGTGGAACCAGCCGTCGGCGTCGAGGACTTCTGCGGTGGCCTCGGGGTCCTTGTAATAACCCAGCATGACGCAGCCGCCGCGGATGCAAATTTCGCCCGTCTCGTCCAGCTTGTACTCGGCGTGGTCGTCGGGCTTGCCCACGGCGCGGATGTGCTTTTCGTCCTGCTCGTAGTTGATGATGCCGTCGCCGCAGGTCTCGGTCATGCCGTACACCTGAGTGATCATCATGCCCTGCTGTGCCAGCTCGGCCAGCATGGCGCCGTCAAACATGGCAGAGGAGCCGCAGGGGTTCCAGATGCCGTTCAGGCGGGCGCGGCGGCCCCGCTTGACGTCTTTGTAGATGGCCTCCATCAGCATGGGAGCCACAGCGATGGCATCGCTGTGCATCAGGCCGAGGTCACGATAGAAGTCGCGGATGTCGGCGGAGAGGTTCAGCGCCCAGCCCTTGCAGGCCCAAACGAAGAGGCAGATGAACGTACCCAGATGGAACAGGGGCAGGATGGCGAAGTTGCTCAGGACGTCGTTTTTGTCCTCGGGCATATGCGCGTGCTTATAGTCCAGCATGGCGTCGCCGAATTTGACCTGGCACTCCACAGTGGTAAAAAAGTTGCGCTCCGAGAGCATGACGGCCTTGCTGCGGCCGGTGGTGCCGGAAGTGAACATCAGCACCATCAAATCATCATGGCCCACGCAGTCAACAAGCTCTGCAGGCGCGCTGTCCTTGAAGGCGTCCATCGGGCGGAGTTTATCGCCGTAGGCGGCCTCGATGTCGGGGCGGCAGCCATAGTCGATGCCGTCGTTGACGATGAGGGAAGGCTCAACAAGGCCCAGCTCATATTCCAGCTCGGGCCAGGTCTTTTTCTGGTTGATGGTCACGACGACGGCCCCGGCGAGGATAGCGCCGAAGCTGTTGACACCGTACTCATAGCAGTTGCGGCTCATGATGCCGACACGCTTACCCTTGATGTCGGGGATATTCTCCTTAAAATAAGTAACGGCCCTGCGGATGTCCTGCACATACTGGGCGTAGGTCTTTTCCACCACAGTCTTGCCATCGGCGGCCACATAGCGGAAAGCCACCCGGTCGGGGTACTGCTTCGCCATGACGTCCGTGATGAGCTCATATACAGTATTTATCATTTTTGTCGCTCCTTGCTGTTTTTCTTTATTGCAGCGAAACGCCGGCAGCTGACATTTTCTGCCTCAACGTAATAATACCTGTTTCGGCAAAGAAATGCAACTACGCGGCGTGTCCTTTTTCGCTGTTTTATTGTTTACTTGCGCAGCAGCTTGCCCAGAGCGTTGCGGGGCAGCGGTTCGGCGGTGAACTCCACCGCACTGATGCGCTTATACAGCGGCAAGCTGCGGTTCACCTCGGTGACGAAGGCCCGGACCTCTTCCTGCTTATCCTCAGGGCAGTAGACGACGGCACAGATCTTCTGGCCCTTCTCCTTCACGATGCACTCGGTGATGGCCGGGCAGAGGGCCAGCTTCTTTTCCAGCTCTTCGGGGCTGACGTTCTCGCCGCTGGCGAGGATGATGAGGTTCTTCTTGCGGCCGGTGATGTAGTAGTAGCCCTCCTCGTCCACCCGGGCGAGGTCGCCGGTGTGGAACCAGCCGTCGGCGTCGATGACCTCTGCCGTGGCCTCGGGGTCCTTGTAGTAGCCCAGCATCACGCAGTCGCCCTTGATGCAGATCTCGCCGGTCTCGTCCAGCTTATACTGAACGTGGTCGTCGGGCTTGCCCACGGCGCTCATGTGGTCGGCCGTCTGGGTGAAGTTCAGGATGCCGTCGCCGAAGGTCTCGGTCATACCGTAGCACTGGTTGATGACGAAGCCGTTCTGGGCCAGCTCCAGCAGCATCTTGGGGTCGAGGGCCGCAGAGGAGCAGCACAGGTCCCACAGGCCGTTGAGGCGGCTGACGCGGCCCCGCTTGAAGTCGTTGTAGATGGTCTCCACCAGCATGGGGGCCGAGGCCATGATGTCGCTGTGCATCAGGCCGAGGTCGCGGTAGAAGTCGCGGATGTCGCTGCAGAGGTTCAGTGCCCAGCCGGCGGGCGGGTAGGACATGACGCAGACGAAGCAGGCCATGTGGAAGAGGGGCAGCAGGGTCATGTGGCTCAGCGGCAGCTTCTGACCCTCCGGCAGACGGGACGTGATCCAGTTCTCGGCCCGGGCACCGTAGGTGCAGAGGCTGGTGCACATATTCCGCTCCGAGAGCATGACGCCCTTGCTGCGGCCGGTGGTGCCGGAGGTGAACATCAGCATCATCAGGTCATCGTGGCCGATGCAGTTGGTCAGCTCACCGGGGGCAGTGTTCCGATAGCAGTCCATCGGACGGAGCTTCGGGCCGTAGGCGGCTTCCAGCTCGGCACGGCAGCCGTAGTCGATGCCGTCGTTCAGGATGAGGGCCGGTTCCACAAGACCCAGCTCATATTCCAGCTCCTCCCACATCTTTTTCTGGTTGAGGGTCACGAGGACGCCCCCTGCAAGGATGATGCCGAAGGATGCCACACAGTACTCGTAGCTGTTCCGGCTCAGCAGCGCAACACGCTGACCCTTGATGCCGGGCACTTCTGCCTTGAGGTAGGCAGTCATCCGACGGATGTCCTGCGCGTACTCGCGGTACTTCTTTTCCACGACGGTCTTGCCGTCGGCGGCCACATAGCGGATAGCCACATTGTCGGGGAATTCCTGCTCCATGCAGCGGGTCACCATATCATATATGCCTGCGGGGACTTTGATCTCTTCAGCCATTGGTCTTACTCCTTTTTTATTCGCAAGAAAAATAAACAGCACCATTTTGTTCCAGACTCTCCGCATTTCTGGCAAACAGAGGAAAGTTCTGGTTCGATTCCTCTCGGCAACAGTATACCGCATATGCGCCGCAAACGCAAGATTTCATTGCACAAATATGCAATTTAAACTTGCTCTCAGCTTGTGCAACCGGATGTAAATCCTTCCTTTTGTTGCGACGGGACAAAAGCTGTGATACACTTTTTTCGTCAGGACGAAACTTTGCCCGGAAGCTTCGTCCCCTGCAAATTGACAGAAGCCCCAAAAAGCATTATACTGTTTATATCATTTGGCAAAAAAGCTCCCCGCCGAGCTTCATATTTTTATCTATCGCGCCCAAAACACGGCCTTTCAGGGCCTCCGGGACAGGCGGCGCACTACAAGGAGGACCCCTTATATGGAAGGCACCAAGCCCCGCACCGTAAGCAGCCTTGGCATGTTCGACCTGCTGAAAGGCATCGGAATGCTGGCCATCGTCTTTGCCCACACGGCAGAGCTTTACCCCCTCGGCACCGACGACGTCACCCCCTTCGCCTTTGCACTCTTCGCCTACCGCGAAGCGCTGATGGCCGCCTTCTTCATCGCCAGCGGCTACGGCTTCCGCAAGCGCTCCATCCACAAATGCATCGAGCAGCAGATCAAGACCCTGCTCAAGCCTTACCTTTATACGGCAGCGGCCACCACCGTGCTCCACTGCCTCATCCACCACGCAGCCTTCGGCTCGTGGCCCAACGCCATCACCCAGTCGGGCAAGGTGCTGGGCGGCTTCCTGCTGGGGCTGCCCCACACGGCCTCTTACTTCGGGCAGGAGTTCTTCTCCTGCGGGCCGATGTGGTATCTGGTGGCCCTGATGCTGGCGTGGATCCTTCTCGATGTCCTTCTCGACATCTTCCCCGAGCGGTACATAACCCCGGCTGTCATCGGCGTCACCCTGCTGGGCTGGGGCATCACGCTGGTGTGGGAGGCCCCCTTCTGCATCGCGCAGGGCATGGTATCGCTGCCCTACCTCTACATCGGCTATCTGGCCAAGAAGCGCCGCCTGTTTGAGACGCCCCTTTCCGGCCGGGCCAGAGCCGGGCTGATCGCGGCGGCGCTTGGCGTCGTGGCAGGCGTCCTGCTGACCCAGAGCACCGACTGCGTCTCGCTGGGCGAGTGGACGATGGGGCCTGTGAGCATCTTTCTGGACGGCGCAGTGGGCTACGGCATCATCCGGCTCTTCCTGAAATTGCAGCGCCGGGTGGACGGCCCCATCTCCCACGCCATCGAGTGGGTGGGGCGGCGCTCGCTCTTCATCTTCTGCATCCACACCGTGGAGCTGACGGCCATCCCATGGTATCTGATGGCGGCGAAATACGCCGACCGTCCGGTGCAGGGGATGCTTTTGCAGTTCGTGTTCTCGCTGGCGTCCATCTTCGCCATCACCGAGCTTCTGATGCGGCGGAAAGAGCTGGGCCGGAAGCTCCGGGGCGGCAAGACTGCGGACAAGCCCCGGCGACGGGACAAGAGCCGTCATTATGCGGCAAAACACTAAAGATACAGCGCTTTGGTATCCGGCCCTTTTTCAGGGCAGACTATATTAGTTCGATGCATGGGCTTGCAGCGAGGGTTGTACGCCTTGCGATAAATTTGAGGAGGCCCCGGTAATGATGAACGATACTCCTGAAGCGGCTCTGCGCAGCCGCATTGCGGATCTGGAACAGCAGCTCAGGCTTGCGGATGAGGGTACCTCGCGGCTGGCCCAGCGCTGCCTTGAGCTGGAAAAGCAGCTGCAGACCTTCTACGCCACCCACCCCCAGAAAGAGATGCAGGCCGACTCACCTGCGCTGGTGCAGCCGCTGCTCTACTTCGATGCCGGCTTCGGCTTTTCCCAGAGGGACACCGTCAAAGCCCCGGACTACGAATACGACGAGATGAACGGGATGGTGACGGCCACCTTCGAGCTGCCTGAGGCCGCCGTCAATCTCCGCTTCGACCCGGGCGAGCTGCCCTGCTGCATCACCAATTTCGTCTTTTCGGATGACCGCATCCTCTGCCGCCCGGTGAACGGCGTACCGCTCCACGGCGACGGCATCCTTTTCCTGAACGACGACCCCAACCTCATGCTGGAAGGGATGAACCGCTTCCCCGCCGGGATGAAGCTGGGCGTGAGCTACGGCTATTTCCCGCTGGAGGCGCTGGCAGGCGACCCGCTCTTCGCCGCAGTGCTGGAGGGCGTGCAGTATTTCCAGAAGACCCGCGTCTGTGAGCAGAAACATCTGGACCAGCTGGAAAAGACCTCTTCCGACCAAAAGCAGACCATCGACGCCTTGCAGAAGAACATCTCCGAGCTGCATCAGGCCAACGCCGAGCTGACCGCCCGGAGCCGGGCCTACGAAAACTCGCTGGAAAATGTCCTTTCGTCCAGCAGCTGGAAGCTCACACTGCCCCTCCGCCGTCTGGTGAGCCTGTTCCATCGTGGCAGCTGAGAGGAGGACCGGGATGTACAGCCGTTATACCACCCTGCAGCGGGCACAGCTCGCCAAGCAGGAATATCTTGATACACAGGACGTCTTTCTCGCCGTCTACGCACCGGGGCGGAGGGCCTCGCTGGAAGCCTCCCTGCGCGACCAGCTCCACCGCAAGTTCCTGCTGGCGGAGGACCTTTCCAGCGGGAGTCTGGGCAGCGCCCGCGGCGTGCTGCTGGCGAAAGAAGACCTGAGCCTGATGCCCACGGCCCTGTCCTGCTTTGCGGATGCGCTGCGCAGCGGCGCAGACTACGTCACCAGTGACGCCGTCTTCGGCTATGCAGGTGCCACTGCCCTCTACCACAGCCCAAGCTTTGCGGCCTGCCCCGGCTGCGCCCTCGTCTCCCGGGAGCTGCTGCTGCGCTGTCTGGCCGAGGCCCGTGACCCCGGGAACCCCGCCGAGCTGCTGACGCTGGCGGCAAAGCTCAGCCGGAACCACGTCTGTCTCCCGCTGGCGCTGGCCCACTACGAGCGGGACATCTGTGCCGAGGATGTCTGGTCGATGAAGGGGAAGCGGGTGTTCATCATGAGCCACCTGCTGGACATGACCGGCGCACCCATCGTGCTGGTCAGCGCTGTGCCGGTGCTGCGCAGCATGGGCTACGAGGTGGTCGTCCTCGGCCCGGAGGACAGCGGCTCGATGCC
>OLCU01000143.1_pt1 | contig 24800 bp, 19 predicted proteins | sample 1607601 | NCBI WGS metagenome assembly OLCU01 (sample SAMN02674606, study PRJEB24791) | human gut metagenome, SKBSTL068 | isolation source: stool | host: Homo sapiens | place: USA | reverse complement strand
ACTTATCTGAATTATACTAAGAAAACGCTAAATGAGGCCTATTTGAGTGATGGCGCAAAGAATGCAATTTTAAGTCAGATGGCAAAAGTAAGGTTGAGTTGAAGTGTTATTGAATGAGAAAATCAGACAGATTGGGAGAGGAAAATATAAAAATGCCGGAGTAGGATTGCTCAAAAGTTTTGAAGATAGGTTGGATTACTTCACGTCTATAGTGGAACTCGGTGTGGAAATGACTTCGGTTGAAAATGGGGGGATTTCATGAAAGAGCAGAAAGGTAAATTATCAAGGGATGAATTTTTATCGTTTGTTAAGGCAGTCTTGAAGAAAAAATCGTTGGAAGAAAACAAACCGCTCTATTTTGAGTACAGATTATCTGAAAATGGTGAGAAAGAAAAATTTTTAAACCGTTTTGATGCGTTTGCCCCAGAAGGATTTTCCGAGTACCGAAATTCGGTGATTTTTGAGTTTATATACAGCCGCACACTGAAAGCAGAACAGATAAAAAAACGAATAAAGGGTGTGACTGATACCTATAGAAAAAGCTATGATGCAACAATTGTTTTCATTTTAAATACTGAGTTTCAATTTGAAGACTCCAATTCTGCAGTGTGGGACTTAAGTGTCATAAATAATTGGATTGAAGAGTATCCAACTGAATATAGCCATGCGTGTTCATTGGGAATGGAGCGTAAAACAGTTGCGAGTGACAAGGAGAACATACAGCTTTTTGAAAAGCTGTACAGCGAAGGTTTATATTTAAAAAACAATGACAGCTATACGAATGCAATACGCACCTGCATCAAAGAGCAAAATGGCTTTGCAATCGTACTGGGTGCAGGTGTTTCAAAGGAACAGGGTGCAAAAACTTGGGATGAGCTGCTGAAAGATTTTCAAAAAGAAATAGAAGAAAAGCATCTTTTGGATGATTCCAAGGCTGTTTTTGAAGAAGTTGGGGGAAGTAGCCTTACAACGGCTCAGTTATGCAAGGATATCTGGGCAAGCGAGAAAACCTTTGCTTGGCAGATTCACAAAAGCTTATATGATGCAGCAAGGGATTTGGACATGAATACCGAGCTGGGAGAAATTGCGCGATTGGCCCAAAGATGCCAAAAAGATCAAAATTTTAGAATTTTAAGTTATAATTATGATGACTTCCTTGAACAGTATTTGGCTTTTCTTGATGTAAAATGTTGCTCTATATTTACAACAAAGGTAAGATATTCAAACGGACGGGATAGTGCAGACTTTTATGGCATGAATGGACAACCAAATCAAAGTCTGCGATTGTATCATGTACATGGCTTTTTGCCGAAAGTCACAACGAGAGATCAACTGGATATGCTTCACATGAGATCGATTTGTTTGACGGAGGCCGACTATAATATGCTTTATAATCAGCCCTATAGTTGGCCGATTGCAAGTCAACTTTCCTTCTTTAGAGAAAATACATGCTTATTTATTGGGTGCAGTTTAAGTGATCCAAACACCCGAAGACTTTTGGAAATCACCGCATATAATCCACCAAAACATTATGCAACTTTTGCTATGACATATAAAAGCACAGATGCGTTGGGTTACACAACAACAAAACAACTGACATCAAAAGATCGACTTCAAATTGAAAACCATTTTTACCGTATTGGAATCAACATTCTGTGGGTAAAAGATTATAGCGAGATACCAGCATGGCTGCATGATCTGAATCAAGTGATTGTTTAAACGCAGGTATGATTGGTACTGTATTGAACCAATGAAAATATTGGAGGTATCTTTTATGCCCCCAAGAAGGCGAGAATAGGCAAAAGGTGGTAAAAGTAAGCTGAAAACTCTTCAAATAACGAAATATCGTAAATCCGAACGCTCTGTAATTTTGGCACCCGCCCAGGCTGTTATTAAAAACCCGAGAGCATAAGGGCTTTATAGCGAATTATCGTTAAAAATAGAGCATAAAATAAGGCTCACTGTCAATTTTGGCGGTGAGCCTTATTTGTTTGCTCATGTATGAGATGAATTGCGTTTAACACAGGGCTGCTTTCCGGAAGCATCACAGATACACCTCCACAGCCAGGTCGGTCCACGCTGCACGGCGGAACTGGTGGGGCATCTTGTTGGCTTCCCGGTAACGCTTGGCGGTTTCAAAGTCGTGAAGCGGTAGGAAATGGTCGAGGACGAGCCTATATTTAAGTGCAAAAGTATATAAGGACCCTGCAAAATATGTTCGTCAGACTGATATAGACAAGTTGCCAGAACTGATTAGGAAACTAGCTAAAAGTCGGGGGAGTTATCACGAGAAAAGATGAACTTTTGCGAGTATCACCGCCACAGGCGTACCGTATTCTACAGAAAATGCTGGAAGAAGGGGGAATTGTACGAGAAGGCAACACTCGCGCAGCAGTATATCGTATCGCCCAAAAAGATAGGGAAGTAAAATGATAGGCCACTGCTATTTCGAATAATCTGTGATTCCTCGTCTGGATTACTCCCGTGCGTAATTGTGTGAGAGTCTGAAAAAGCAGAAAAAACGCATAAAACGCAACAAGCCGCCCTGGTTTCCGTAGCAGGAAGCTGGGGCGGTTTTGCATCTTGTTTTGTGAGAGGAAAGAGGGTACAATAATAGAAAAGAAAGCATATATCAGTCGAATAAGGTGGTAGGCCTATGAAGTTTTTTGAAGCGGTTCCAAGCGAACTTTTCTCGCCGCTGGCTTCGCCCAACCGTATTTTATATGCGGATGCACTGGACGTACTGTACGCAGCATACCAAGAAAACCTGAAAATACGGGAAGATGTCTTGTATTCCATGCTGCGCGGCAGGCTGGAGCGGGAACTGGCGGATGCTACGTTTGAAGATGAAGACATTGACGAAGAGGAACTGAGGGATATCTCTGGCCGCGCTCGTTTTTTGATCCGCAAGCTGTGTAGTAAGGGGTGGTTTGAGAAAGAACGCGGGGACGACTTTGAAGAGTATATCACGATTCCTAATTACAGCAGCCGTTTGCTGGAATTATTCCACCAACTCTGCGATGATAGCCCGGCTCGTGGATATTCCTATGTGTTCGGAACTTTCTCAGTCTTAAAGACCGCCGACGACAGCAACAATGCTTACGATAAAATGACGGCTCTCTATAGTGCCTACGATAACACAACGGCGCTGATTAGCTTGTTGCAAATGGTCTATCATAATGTGAAGCATTATTTTCAGACGCAGATCGATATGCAGGATGTCAACCAGGTACTAGCTGCACACTTTAACGACTTCGGACAAAAGGTTGTGGAGGCATATATCCGTCCGCTGAAAATCAAAGATTCAGTGCCGAAGTATCGTGTGCCCATTCAGTCTGTGCTTAGGCGCTGGGAAGAGGATGATACCTTGCTGATTGCGATGGCAAATGAAGCATTGCGCGATAAGCGGGGCAAGACATTGGAAGACTGCCGTGCCGATTTGCTGAGGAAAATTTTCTGGATCGAAGAACGCTATGACAATTTAGAGAAGGACTATCTTGAAGAAATTGATACGCAGGTCCGGCGCTATACCAGGGCAGCAACACAGAAAATCGAGAATCTGACGAACCGAGATCAAAGCGTGCGCGGCAATTTGAATGTTTTGCTGACGGCACTGTCCAGAAACCGCAGGGCGTCTGAGCTGGTGGACCAGATACAACCGGCATTTCAATTGTATGAGCAGTCTTTTTTGTCAGAAAAAAGTCTGTGGTACCGTAAGCGCCCCGAAAAACGGACAAAAACCGCGTCGGTGCTGATACAAGATGATCAGGCACCGAATACGGAAGAACAGGTCAGAGCGGCACAGTTACTGCAATCGAAATATGGCCGAGCAGCAGTAAATGCTTACGTGCAGGAATGGCTGGGAGACGCTGACATTCGTTGCTCGGAGGAGTTCTCGCTTGAAGAGGACAAGGATTATATCATGAGTTTGCTGGCAATCCTTGGAAGCAAGGATGCATCTGCCGGTTATGTGGTCCAGGAACTCGATGGCATTTTTTGCAAAAATGGCTATTCGATCCCGCAAATGCAGATCCGGAGGAAGGAGAAGAAGCCGTGAATTTTGATTTTATTACCAATGCAACGGCAAAAGAACTGGAACAATTCAAATCTGTCTGCAATCAGCTGCTCAGTCGCACATACATTGTGCGAACCATCTACCAGCCGGGAAAAGGCAGGATGGAGAACCCAGACTATCTTTTTCTATCACGGCACTATGAGGCTGTACAGGAGTACCTGAGCCTGCTGGACTGGGATTTGCGCAGGGATGAACTGAACGGATACTTTTATGTGTTGAACACAGACGAGGCTAACCGTTGCAACCTCAATAAAAAAGAAACGGCGATTTTGCTGGCATTACGGCTGATCTACGAAGAAAATATGGAGCGTTTGGGTTTGGAGCAGGATGCCGTGTGTACTGTGCGGGATGTGCTGGAAAAAGTGGTGACCGACTATCCAGTTTTTCCGGCTAAGCCGAATATGGAAGAGGTCAAACGCGCGTTTACGGTACTGGAAAACCATTCTGTGATTCAAAGACTGGAAGGAAAATTCAACCAGGGCAGCTGCAGGATCGCAATACTGCCCACCATTCTCTCTGCGGTCTCCAGCGAAAAGCTGAACTTGGTGGTGTCTGTTTTAAAAAAGGAGGAAACAGATGAAGAAGCTGAAGAAGATCTTGCTGATCAACTGGCTCTATTTCAGAAAGGAGCTGATTGAAGTGGGCGACATCAATTTCCTGACCGGCAAGAACGGCGCCGGAAAGTCAACGGTTATCGATGCACTGCAGATCGTACTGCTGGGCGAGACAAATTCCCGCAATTTTAATCAGGCAGCCAACGAAAAATCGCAGCGCACATTGGAAAGCTATCTGCGCGCCGACATGGATGATAACAGCCCGTATTCCCGCCGTGGTAAGGACTTTTCTACCTATATTGTCTGCGAATTTCAGGATGAGATGGAGGGCAGCAGCTTTGTGACGGGCGTTACCTTTGACTGCCGCAGCGATGGAAGTTACCGTGATACATTCTTTATTTACACGGGGACACTGCCGGAAAATTGCTTTATTGAGCAGGGCGAGGCAATGGAGATTTCTGCACTTCGCCGTTTTTTGAAGCAGAACTATGCACGGGCAGAATTTTACGATACCCAAAAAGAGTATCGCCGCAACATGCTTGCAAAGTGGAACGTCCACAACGAGCAGGTCTTACGGATGATGAAGAAGGCTGTTTCGTTCCGGCCAATTGTGGATATCCAAAAATTTATTACGGAGAACATCTGCGATATTCCGGATAAACCCAATATTGAGCTGATGCAGCAAAACATCCGGGATTATAAACGGCACGAATTGCTGGCGCAGCGTCAGCAGGAAAAGCTGGATGCGCTGCAGCAAATCAGCAGGCTGTATCAGGAGATGAACCAAGCCATAGACCGCTGCCAGATCCAGAAGTTTCTGGTACGGTGGGCCGAAAAAGAAGCTGCGCAGACAGAGATCGACCAGAGGGAATTGGAACGAACTGAATGCAAGGAGAACCTTGCAAATGTGAATGAGCAACGGGAGGAGCTTGAGCGGCAGATCGAACAGAAAGAAACGCGCCGCAGTGAGCTGGAGCTGGCCTGCAGGCAGAGCAATGTTTTCCAGGAGGAAGAGCGTCTGCTCAATACGGAAAAGGCTCTGAGAGATGAGCAGAAAAAGCTGGAACAGGGTCTGCAAAATCTTGAAGTGGAGATTAAGCGGGAAGCGCGGCATTTGCAGAGATTCTGTGAGGAGATACAAGAACTGGAACCGGAAGAACTTCTCATACCGGTGCAGGAAGCGGCGAACACTGCGCAGAAAGCATATGCTGTATTTACTGGTGACGAGAAGGGATTGTTTGCCCGGCCTGTGGAGTTGTTTGAAACGGGGCAGCAGGCAGCGGCCGAATTGTCGGATGCTGTCCGCAGTGCGGCTCATAAAACAGAGGATCGTATTGCAGAGCTGAAGAAGCAAGCCGACCAGAAAAGTGCGGTGCTTGCAAATCTGCGCAGGAACATCAAAGATTATCCCCATGGGCTTCTGCTGTTCAAAGACCAGCTGGAAAAGGATCTGGCGGATAAAACGGGGCATGCGGTTCCCGTTTATATTCTGGCTGATGTGCTGGAAAAGGCAGATGAGCGCTGGCGTGGAGCGGTAGAAGGCTACCTAAATAACCAGAAATATTATCTGCTGGTGGAGCCGGGACGTTATCAGGATGCACTTAACATTTACGACCGGCTGAAGCAGGAAGCAGAGTACCGTGCGTTTGGTCTGGTAGATATCGGAAAACTGCGAGAAAAAGAAACACTTCGACCGCTGCCCGGCAGTCTGGCAGAAAAGGTGGAGACAGAAAACAAGCTGGCACGCAGCTATGTGGACTATCTTCTGGGTCGGGTGATACGCTGCGACACGGCAGAACAGTTGCGCTGCTATAAGACGGCGATCACGGCAGAGGGAATGCTGTATCAAGGCTATGTGGCCCGCGCACTTCGGAAGGACCGGATGGAAGATGCCTTCATAGGGCGGCGTGCGGTGCAGCTCCGCATCGACCATCTGGAAAAGGAACTGACCTGTCTGCAGGAAGAGCTGCGGCATTGGCAGCCGCTCCAGAAGCAGCTGACTGGCCTGCAGGAGCCGCTTTTTACCCAAAGATTCGTCCGAATCGATGTGGCGCAAAAGCAGGAGGACTACCAGCGCGTCCAGACGATCATCAAGGAAATCGCAGAAGTCAAAAATCAGCTTTCCCAGCTGAATCTGTTCTGGTTGGATGAGCAGCGGCAGATCATTGAGCATCTGAAAGAGGAAATCCTTGCACTTAACAAGGAAAAAGATGCGAAAAATGTGCAAAGGGGCAATCTGGAAAGCCGCATCCACCAGCTGGAATACGAGATCTTGCCGGAAAAATACCAACGGTATGAGGCCATCGAAGATGTCTTGAACGAGGAGTTCACGAAGGAATACCGGGAAAACATCGGCGTTCCCCGCTACCAGCAGGAACTTGACCGATTGAAAAAAGCAGACATTATCCGTAAAAATTTCGGCGACAGTCTGGCGCAGAACACAAAGGCGATGGACGGGGCTCGGAAGAAACTGTTTGCAGCACGCAGAGAATATGCAGAACGGTTCAAACCCTGTGCATTCCAGATCGAGGTGATGGATAACACCGAATACGAGGAAGAACGGCGTACTCTGCAGGAAAGCGAGCTGCCCCGATACAAAGAAAAGATCCGGGCGGCACGGGAAAGCGCAATGGAGCAATTCCAGAACGATTTCCTTGCCAAACTGAAATCCAGCATCGACCAGGTGCAAGAACAGGTGCACAATCTGAACAAGGCCCTGCGCCAGGCACAATTTGGCACAGACAAGTACCAATTCCGCGTAGGGCCAAACCCGGATTATCTGGATTACTATAACATGATCACGGCAGATGAACTAATGGAAGGCGAATCCGGTCTATTCGCACTGCCCTTTCAGCAAAAATACGGCCCATTGATCGAAAAACTGTTCAGCCAGATCACAATGGCAGACGATACGCAGCTCAATGCCCGCAAACAGAGCGAACTGCAGGAGAATATCGTCCGCTATACAGACTTCCGGACGTATCTGAAGTTTGATTTGGAAACGACCGATCAGAACGGTTCCAAGCAGCTGCTTTCTCAAACACTGAATATGAAGTCCGGTGGCGAAACACAAACGCCATTCTATATTGCGGTGCTGGCCTCGTTTGCCCAGCTGTACCGCGTCAACGACGCTACCCGTTTTGGTAATACGGTGCGTCTGGTGGTGTTCGATGAAGCTTTCAATAAAATGGATAGTGACCGGATTACGGAGAGTGTACTCCTTCTCCGAAAGATGGGGCTGCAGGCGATCATCTGTACGCCGCCGGATAAGGTCTCGGACATTATGCCCATTGCAGACCGCACATTATTAGTGGACAAATCCGGATACCGGATGCATATCATTCCATTTGGAAAGGAGATGCAGAATGAAGGAAGCACAGGTGATCCTGAATCGTCTGCTGGATAAGTTTGAAAACAGTAAGCATCTTTCTGAACCCAACACATCCAGACGTCGGGTAATGCTGCGCATTGATAAAAGGGAGTTGCCGGAGTATCAATACGAAGATGCGGTGGTTCGGGATGCTTACAATATTGCAGCACGGGAACTGGAGCAGCAGGCTTTGGTGCGTCTGGAATGGGCGAGAAAGCAGAGCGTTCTCGCCTGCATTGTGCTGGATTTGGAACGGGTCGCACAGTGCTATGAATGCGCCGACAGAGTGCATCCGCGAAAAAAGGCAGAAGAGGTTGCAAACATCATCATGCAGAAGCTGGCATACAATCCCGTTCCATGGATCGCGGCATGGAGGGATGCTGTATGTGCTCAGGTGCGGAACAGCATGAAAGTGCCGACGTATTGCAGAGAAAACGACGGTCTGCTGCAGGAGCTTTTGCTCACGTTTCAACGGTATGCGGAGCTGTCCGGCAGTGTGACGATGCGTGCATTCAGCAGCCAGTGTTTTCACGATACCAAGTATTTTGAGCGAAATGTACGGGAGCCGTTTCTTACCATTGCACGAAAGTACAATACCCAACTGGCGGCGGCTTGTACAGAAGCGGAACTTGGTGAGCGGGATCAGCTTGCATTTCTGGGAATCTATGCCCGCCCGGAGCTTTACGAACTCTCGGGCGATTGCGCGATCTGCTTGAAGAAGGGAGAACTACGGCTCAGCGCAGCAGAACCTTATGGATTGGCTTTGCCCAGTACACTTGTGTCAGAGATTGTGGACATTGAACTGAAAAACATCTGCTGCATTACCTTTATCGAAAATAAAACGAACTATGATGAATATTTGCTGGCGGAAAAACAGCCGGAAGAACTTGTTGTTTATCACGGCGGCTTTCTGAGCCCGCGGAAGAAAAAACTTTTTGAAAAACTGGCTGCTGCGGCAGGGGAAACCATGCAAATTCGATTCTGGGCAGATATTGATCTGGGCGGTTTTTGTATGTTTGAAAACCTGCAAACGGTGTTCCCACAGCTTGAGCCCATGCGTATGGAAGGGCGCTTTGTGGAACAGTACCACAAAAATGGCCTGAAGCGGCCGGAGCAGTATCTGAAGAAGCTGAAGGAAGAGCGGAATACAGGAAGACATACGCTGTTTGTTGATGCAATTGATAAGATTTTGCAATATGGGGTCACAATCGAACAAGAAACATTTCTAGAGTAGAATTCGTGCGAAGATAAAAACGTACTATCATTCTTCCCCAATGCTCTGTAATTTTGGCACCCGCTCAGGCTGCGATTAAGTATCCCCGGAAATAATGGTTGTTTTGAAAAAAATTAAAGCGTCAAAAAGCTGCACACTCTACAAGAAAAGGGGGGTGCAGCTTTTTGTGTGTCTGGAGTGAAAATGCGGTTCAATTCGCTGGACTGAGTACCGGAAATAATAATCGTTACTGCATATAAAACTACAGGTTGACAGTGTAAATGAAATGCTTTATAATTTTAATGAAAGGATATGAAATTATGACTATTTCAGAACAAATTAAAGTTTTGTGCGCACGATCCAATATTAGCATGGCGGAACTTGCTAGGCGTATGGGAAAGTCGCCGCAGGCATTAAATGCAAAACTAAAACGAGAAAGTTTTACAATAGAAGAGCTTGATATAATTGCTGATGCTGTGAATGCAAAGTTTCTTCGTTCCTTTGAGCTTTCAACGGGAGACAAAATATAATGAAGAAAGATTATATTCATAGGGAAAAAAATGATGGAAAACACACGATTCTTTTCTCGGGCTCAATGATTGATATTAACTATACTGCAAGAACTTCTACAGTGGGAAAAGAATTTGATATGGTGACAAGCTATATTGATTATTTGATAGAAAAATATGAAAAACTCAAAAAAAAGCGAGCAGTAATATTTATTGAACCTCAATTAGATACAGGCTATCCTGACATTGTGATTGTAGAATACAATTCTACACCAAGTTTAAAATGGAATGAACTTAGAAATAGCCTAAATACAACTGATATCAAGATTCTGTTTTATATACAAACGCACGGCCAGTGTAAATTGCATAATCTTCGAGATACCCTTGGATTTCCTATGGAGACAATATACAAAACGGTACAAAAACTAAATAATTGCGGCCTTGTTTATGTGCATTCAAAACAAGAAAGTGTAAGCCATGTGGCACTTGAGTCGTATTGCCGAATTAACAAGATAATTTCAATAGAAGCGAAAATCGACAAATGGAATGAGGCAATTCGTCAGGCTGGAAATAATATTTGGTTTTCAACGGAATCATATGTTTTGATGAATAAAGGTTCTTGCTCGGACAGCATTCGAGCAGCTTGTCGAGAACAAGGAGTTGGAATTATTTTGATTAATGGAACGGTAAAGACAGTGCTTCGAAGCAATCGAAGGAAATTTCCGGTTTCCTATGCATCGTTACAGTTCAATGAGTGGATTTTACGATACGTAAATAGAAAAGGTGAACAAGATGACAGTTTCTCAACTTAAATCAAGATTTTTACGAATCGAAAAAGTAAAAAAGGGAGGACAAAAAATTGTTTATAAGGCGACTTGTCCAAACGGAGAAGTGGTCGCACTTAAAATAATTGGTAATGCAGCTGACCAAAGAGTGCAACAAGAGATTGCAGTAGTAAAGAACCTATCACTGCCGTTTGTGCCTGAAATAATTGAAAGTGGACTTGTAGTAGATGATGATATAGGAGAAGAAGCTCTATATATTATTGAGCGATATATTGATGGTCAGTCTTTGAGAGATTGGCTGAATGACAAGAATACTGCAAATCTAAAATTTGCATATTCATTGTTGGAAGCATTATTAGCAGCAGAAATCGAGTTGGAAAAGAATCATGTTCTGCATAGAGACATTAATCCTAATAATATTATTTTGGGGAATAACGGTTCGATATATCTAATTGATTTTGGACTTGCAAAGGTAATTGGAGGAGCATCGCTTACACAAACGGCTGCTGCACATGGTCCATTTACTCCAGGATATGCACCACATGAGCAGTTCGCGAACATAAAACTTTCTCAAGATGTGCGCACGGATTTGTTTCAAATTGGTGTGACAACATATGAATGCTGTACGGGACAGAATCCTTTTGTTAAACCAGATGAGACGATGTATCAGGTGATGGAGCGGACAATGACAATGATACCGGCATCGCTTGATTTACAAGGTGACACAAAAGGTCAATTCGGTCAGTTGGTAAATATGCTGATGGCTAAGAATCAATCGCAACGACCGGATACAGCAGCTGATGCTATGCGATATTTGAAGGCAATAAAGATGACTTTGGAAATGGAGGAAGTACTTTGAAACTTTATTTGCAGTTAGGCCACGGAATGCAAGCGCTGTCCCAAGATTTAATAAAAAGCTGGGGAGCGGGTACAGCAATCATTAGTCCAGTAAATATGTCGCAAAATAAAATTGCTGCGTATGCAAAAAAAATACGTGACATCGGGGGAGAGGTTTTGTTTGATCCTCAGATGTTCTACCCTAAAGAGGGACATGTAAAACTGCAGGCATACGATTACTGGCCAAGTGATGGATGCTCAGTAACGTCCGAGGATGTACATGCAAATATAAATCGTGAATTATTGCGGATTAATAAGGATATTGACACTTCACAGATAATTCTACCAGGAATTGAAATGAGAGAGGACTCTTTTGGGTATAATTTAGAGTGGATCAAAAAATCTACCGCATATTTTGAATCTAAAACGAATAAAGGCCTGTTGGCAACATTATGCTTGTATCCGGAGACAATCCGAAATTCAGCAGCCATAGAGAACTTGGTAGAAGCTTTGAGAGTACTCCCGGTTGCAGGGTACTATATTATTCCGCACTCGCCCAATAAGGAATATATTGTATCTGATCCGATGTGGATTGTTGGCATGATGAAACTGATTTCATGCTTAAAATTGTCGAAGAAGAAAGTCGTGGTTGGCTATTCGAACCATCAAGGATTGGTATATGCTTTGGCAGGAGCAGATGCGATAGCATCAGGAACATATATGAACACGCGTTCATTTGTTCCTGAAAAGTTCAAATCCCCAAAAGACGATGATGTTAAGCATAAAAGTACTTGGTATTATCTCCCATCGGCATTTACTGAGTATAAAGCTGCACACCTTGATGTTGCAATGCAAAGAGGATATTTAAAGGAATTTATTCCACAGGGAGAGTATAGAAACCCGTACTCTGAGATGCTCTTTAACGGAGCAACGCCATCAAGTACAAACTACAACGAAACAAATTCTTTTAAACATTATTTGCATTGTCTAAATATACAATGTGAGCTACTTTCAAGAGACAGCTATGACGAAACATACAGCACGTATGAATTTATGCTTGGTATTGCAGATAATCACGTGAAGGACTTTAAACGTCGTGGAATGACAGGCCAGAATCGCGATTTTGCGCCTGCAATTGAGGCGAATCGTATTGCAATGTGCGCAAATGATGAAGACTATGGGCTGAAGCTGAGGCTAGACTGGAAAAGACTTTAAAAGGAGAATTTGGGATTTGTAACCTAGTAAAAAAGCAGTGGTGCGTTTTTTCAGTAGCAGTGTGCTGAAAATAAAGTTTTGACAAAACTGTGTAGCGTTGGATAAATTATAAAAGAATCCAATAATTGCTGTTTTCTGATTGCTATGGTAAAATAAAAGCAGTAAACTATGTTTGAGCGGACATTACCTATCACCATCTGAGGAAAGAGGGCTGGAAAATGTATTTTGAACGTACAGAGATTCAAAATTTCAAAGGCGTTGAGAAAATGAAATTGGAGTTTTCGCCTGGGGTCAATCTGCTTATCGGCAATAATGGTGTTGGTAAAACTACTGTGTTAGAGGCATTGGCTCTCTCAATGCAGAACTATTTTAACCGGATGAATGGTATTACAAAGAAAAGCATTAAAAAGAATGATGTCCATTTTACCAGCAACTTGGTTGGTGATGCTTCACAGCATAGGGTGTATTCCAATCCAACGGTTATAAAAAGCAAAATCAACCTTGACGGTATGGAGTATTCAAGCGAAATCTCCAGAGAGGATGAAACGAATGCTACTCGTACAAAGTATGTAGGCAAGGAACTTGCGGCTACAGGCAGAGAGCTTCTTAATTCTCAGACAAAAATTCTTCCAGTGATTTGTTATTTCAGCACATCGCGTGTTGTAGATACGCAAAAAGTATCTACGAGTTCAGTGGGAAAGAATAAGTTAAATGACCGCAGGTGCGGTTATATGGATTGCTTGAATGCGACGCTTGATCGAAAGGCTCTTACAGACTGGGCTTTTAAGATGGCAATGGCAGAATATAGAAAAGGAATGCCGATTGCTGAATATGAGGCATTCAAAAAAGCGGTTGGCACCTTTATGCAGAAGATGAATGACCTGGATGAGATTCCCCTAGTGGAGTATACACGCGATTTTGAGGATATTACCTATACCGAAAACGGAAAAACGATGCTGGTTAATTATCTGAGTGCAGGATATCAATCGCTTCTGTGGATGCTAATGGAGATTTCGTTCAGGGTCGCACTTCTGAATCCGGAAATGGCTGATTACAGTCAGGCAGAGGGTATCGTGTTGATTGACGAAATCGATATGCACCTTCATCCAAGATGGCAGTGGAAGATTCTGGACGCATTGCACAGCTCTTTCCCGAAAGTCCAGTTTATCGCAGCAACGCATTCGCCAATCATTATTTCGTCCTTTAGGGATGCAAAGCTATTGTCCATAGGGCAAAATGACGTAGAAGAGCTCAGCGGAGCGTATGCCTACTCGATTGATGATGTTGTGGAGTACAAGCAGGGAAGCTCTGGCATTCCGCAGGAGCTTTGGCAACGAAAGAAAGAATTTGAAGATGCATTCTACCAGAGAGATAAGCAAAATTCGCAAAAGGCACTGGATGGGATGAAAGAGCTTTTTGGCGAAGATAATACAGAAGTGAAGCGCGCAGGAGCAAAAATGCGGATGAGAAAGAACTGGAACTGAAATGATCTATGTTAAAAAGAATTCATGTCCAGAAGATATTCAGAAGGACTTTGATTTCCAAAAAGCAAAGTCTGAATGGAATGACATACCAGAAGAACCTAATAAGGAACAGGCAAGAATACTGAGAGAAGAATTTTTTAATAAGCTCAATAAGGAACGACTCAGAGAAGCACTTGTAAAAGAACAACACGGATTATGCGTGTACTGTATGTCCCGCATAGAGAATACGGCAGAAAGCACAGTGATAGAGCATTGGTATCCGCTGAGTAAAAGTAAGGAAAAGGCTCTCCAATACGAAAATCTATTTGCTTCGTGCTACGGCGGCCAAAAAGAGACCGTGAATGGAGTACATAGAATCCGCTGTTGCGATGCCAAGAAACAGGATGCGTCTATTAAAGTTGACCCACGCAATGAGCGGATGATGGAAAATATTGTATACTATTCGGATGGACGGATTGATTTCTCGGAAAGCTATGCAACCGCTAAAATCCGAAATACGCTTCGTGGAGACTTGTGGTATCATCTTGGACTGAATGGCAGTGTCAAAAATGATGGAACCATGCTGGCAGATACTGCGACAGAACTCGTGAAGAAGCGGAAAGATGCATATGAAGCGGCAGAGGATATGTTGATGGTTCTGGATGAAGATAATGAATTATCCCCGGAAAGAGTGGAAGAAATCATTGCCGATATGCAGGCTCAGGACATCTGGGATGAGTATATAGGTGTGACAATGTTTGTCCTTCGGCAGGGAATTTAATAAAATGACGTATCATCGCAAAGCCTAATGCTCTGTAATTTTGGCACCCGCCCAGGCTGCTATCAAAAATCCGAGAACATAATGAATTTATAGCGAATTATCGTTAAAAATCAAGCATAAAATAAGGCTCACCGTCAATTTTGGCGGTGGGCCTTATTTGTTTGCTCATGTATGAGATGGATTGCGTTTAACGAAGAGCCACTTTCCAGAACCATCACAGATACACCTCCACGGGCAGGTCGGTCCACGCTGCACGGCGGAACTGGTGGGGCATCTTGTTGGCTTCCCGGTAACGCTTGGCGATTTCAAATCATAGTGCCGCTGTGAGTTCGCAGAAAAACACTTGATGGTTTTTTTCATCGTCCTTGACCACACAAGGAAATGAAAAGCTCCCCATTCCAATTCGTAAAAGAATCAGAATGGGGAGCTTTTAAATGGGATTCAGGCCGGCAGTACAAAGACCGTGAGCTTTGCAGGGAAAAGGGGAACCGACCCGTTAAAAAGGAGGAGAATGATCAGGGAAGGCGTTCGCGCACCTGCCCCGCATTGGGGATAGCATCAGAATTTGCAGGGGGTCTCCTGCTCGATATGGATGTGATGGCCGCTGTAGTTGCCAGGGATATGGCTTGCCTGATACTTGGCTGCTGCCAGCACCTTGGAGAATTCGATGCCGGTTTCGTAACCCATCTCGTTCAGCATCCAGATCATATCCTCGGTAGACAGATTGCCGGAGGCAGCGGGAGCAAAGGGACAGCCGCCCAGACCGCCCAGAGCGGACTGAACCTCGGTGATGCCGCTCTCGATGGCTGCCATGGTGTTGACCATGCCCAGTCCACGGGTGTCGTGGAAATGGACCTGCAGATTCAGGGTGGGATAGGCTGCCTTCAGCGCGCCAATGACGGCTTTTACCTGTGCAGGGTCTGCGATGCCGATGGTATCGCAGAGGCAGCAGGTGGTCATGCCGGCGTCGATGTAATCTTTCAGGAAATCCACTACAGCCTGCGGATCGCTGTATTTGCCCTCAAACGGGCAGCCGAAGGTCGTAGCGAGATCCACTACGATATTCAGGTCGGGGTAGGCAGAACGGATCTCCTTGTAGGCTTCCAGCGATTGCTCGTGGGTGCGGTTGATGTTGGCCTTGTTGTGGCTCTTGCTCAGGGACACAACATAGCAGACCTTGCGCAGGCCCAGCTCGTAGGCGTTCTGAGCACCGCGCAGGTTGGGCACCAAGGCAAACAGATCCAGTCCCGGGTATTTTTTCAGGACAGCCTCGGTGACTGCTTTGGAGTCGGCCAGCTGCGGGATGGCCTTGGGGCTGACAAAGGAGGTATACTCCATGTGCTTGACGCCTGCCGAGACCAGCTGATCAATGACGTCCAGTTTCAGCTCGGTGGCGATCGGTGGAGCACATTTCACGCTCTGGAATCCGTCACGGGGGCCGACTTCAACAACTTCGATTTTGCTCATAATATCATAACCCTCTTTTGTGTCATTTCAACCATTCCTATGGAAGCACGGTACGGTAAAGCGAGATGGCAGTGTTAAGCAGCATTCGATCCGACCATCCCGCCCTTCCGCACACCATGCGGCCACAGGATCATAGAACTCAGATAGCGCCCTTGGCCTTCAGCTCTTCCAGCTTGGCAGCGTCAAGGCCCAGAAGCTCACCATAGATCTTGGCATTGTCCTCTCCCAGCAGCGGAGCGGCCTTGCGGGGATACGCCTTGGTGCGGGTCAGGTGCTGCGGCACAGCAGTGATCTTCAGCTTGCCGATGCCGGGCTGATCGATCTCCGGGAACATCTCGCGGGCACCCGCGATCTGCGGGTCAGTCACCAGACGGTCGATGGTGTTGACGGGGCAGGCAGGGCATCCAGCATCATTCAGCATCTTGTCGATCTCGTCAATGGTGTAATCCTTGGTCCAAGTGCAGATGATCTCACGCATCGCGGCGTGATTCGCCACACGATCCTTGATCTCGACAAAGCGGGGGTCGGCCTTCAGTTCCGGCTGCTTCATCACATCGCAGAGCAGGCCGTACAGCTTGTTGTTGCCTGCGGCAATGACCACATCGCCGTCCTTGGTCGGGAAAACATCATACGGGTAGGTGGACTCGTACCGGTTGCCGATGCGCTGCGGGATACGGCCCGTGGACTGGTAGATCATGGTGATGTTTTCCATCGCGGAAGCCACCGAGTCCACCAGCGCCACATCAACTTTTTCGCCCAGACCCGTTTTCTGCTTGTTGACCAGCGCCGCCAGAATGCCGATGGTCATGTTCAGGCCGCCAAGGACATCGCCCATGGGCGTGCCGACACGGGTCGCCGGGCCATCGGGCCAGCCGGTGGTGCTCATCAGGCCGCCCATGGCCTGACCTACGATGTCATAGCCCGCACGCTTGCTGTAAGGGCCGGTGTGACCGAAACCGGACACCGCACCATAGATGATGCCGGGGTTGACCTCCTTCAGGACGTCATAGCCGAGGCCCAGTTTTTCCATTGTGCCGGGGCGATAGTTCTCGATGACGATGTCGGCCTTCTTGACCAGTTCCTTGAAGATCTCCTTGCCATCAGGGTCCTTGAGGTTCAGGGTGCAGCCCAGCTTGCTGCGATTGAAGTTCGCATAATAAACACTGTTGTCGTTGATAAAGGGTCCCATCTTGCGGGTATCGTCACCGCCCTTGGGATTTTCCAGCTTGATGACCGTAGCACCCATATCGGCCAGGATCATGCCGCTGTAGGGACCAGCCAGAACACGGGTCAGGTCGAGAACGACCACGCCATCCAAAAGACCTTTGCTCATAATAGACACCTCATTATTTTTCATTTTTCTGATGTATGGAATGTTACAGGATATTGTACAGGCCCAGCAGACCAGCCAAGACCGTCAGGAGCAGCAGCAGGCCGGACAGACCGAACATCTGGATGAAGAGCTTGTTCTCTTTTTCCTTCGTGAACTCGGGGTCGGTGGCGTTGGCCGCCATGATCAGGCTGCCGCCGGTGGACGCCGGGCTGAAGCCGGCAAAGGAAGCGGTCAGGCACATGATGGTGATAAGGCCCTCCGGCTTGATGCCGACCTGCTCAGCGATGGCACCAACCGTAGGCACCATGGTGGGCCACACGACACCGATCGCAGAGCTGAACCACGAGAGGATGCCGGCGGACAAGCCCTGAATGGCGACTGCAGTCTTCGGCGTCATGATGGAAGCCAGACCGTTCGACATCAGCTCTACACCGCCCACGTCAGAGACAATGTTCATCAGCATACCGATGCCGGTGACCATCAGCAGGGTGGACCAAGGCACGCCCTTGATGACGACCTTTTCATCTGCCACATTGAGGAGCAGCAGGACGACTGCCACAGCAAAGGAGATGAGGCCGACATTCCGCTTGAAAAAGGCGCTGGCCACGATCATGGCCAGAAAGCCCACCAGCGTGATGATCTGCTTCTGGGTGAACGCGGGAAGGATCTCTTTTTCCTTGCTCTGAGGCTCTTTGATCTGGAAGCCCTTGAATACAAGGAAGATAATAATGGACAGCACGATGGTGGTGATGGTCGCGTAGATCAGGGTGTGTGTCTGATAGTCGGTGATGCCCTGCTCACTGGCGAGGTTGTAGATCAGGACGCTTTCCGGCGTGATGGGGGAGAACCGGCCTGCCATGGAACCGATCTGACCGATCGCCGCCAGCATGACGGAGTTATAGCCAGTGCTCTTGCCCAGCGGCAGGCTCAGTGCTGCGGCGATGCCCAGCGCCGGCACACAGCCGGGGCCGATGGCTGCGACGATGTAGCCGATCAGGTACATGATGACCGGAGTGATGGCCACATGGCCGCCGGACAGGCGCAGAAACTTTTTTGCGGCCAGCTCCAGCGTACCGTTGTTGGTAGCGATGGTGCACAGCAGCGAGACGCCCAGCAGCATGATGAAGGTGCTGGAGCTGAACCCTTTGATGATCTGAGAGTCTGTGTAACCGGCCGCCGAACCAAAAACGGCTGCGGCCAGAACGGCGATCAGACCGACGTTCTTTTTTAGCACGAAGCCGATTGCGATGCAGGCAACCAGCACGATCAGGGAAAACAATGCAATACTATTGCTCACAAAAATTGCCTCCTTTTGTTTTTTCTCCGCATGGCCTTGCAGGAGAAGACTTCCAAACTGTTTGCTGCGATCGAGCATTTCTGCCAAACTACATAGCAATTTCCGTGCCAAAATCGCATTTCAGGTCAAAATATCTTGAGATTTGTGGATATGCTCGAAGTTAGGCTATGTCACTTGTGAAAAGTACACAAAAAAAGACCTCCGCAAAATTGCGGAGGTCTTTGGGCACGCGATTTGAATGCTTGGATTCTTTGCCGATTTTTGCAGGAGTGTCTCATTCTTCCAGCGTCCGGGTGTGTCACAAATGAAACACTGTGACACACTTTTGCGACATTCAGGGGTTTTGTTTCAGGCGGCGGTACAAGGTGCTGCGGCTGATGCCCAGATCTTTTGCGGCGCGGGAAGCGTTTCCTCCGCTCCGCCGCAGAGCTTCGAGCACATCGCTCTTGTCCGTAGCCGGATCAGTGGTTCTCTCCCGGGCTGCGGGAGCAGATTCAGCGGTTCTCCAGAGGTTCATCTTGAGGGACTGGAACACCTCTTCCTCCGGGCTGCCCCGGTGCAGCAGCAGCGAGACTCTCTCGACCGTGTTGGTCAGTTCACGGACATTGCCGGGCCACGCATAGGAGCGGCATCGGCCCAGCACCCGGAAAAAGGCGGATTCCTCGTCGGCGGAGCGCTGGGGCATCACCCGGTCGTAGATGGCGCGGGCAATCTCCAGATAATCGTCACCCCTCTCCCGCAGCGGCGGCACCAACACGCTGAGGACGTTCAGCCGGTAATAAAGGTCACGGCGGAACCGGCCCTCTTCCACGAGATGGAGCAGATCCCGGTTGGTCGCGCCGATGATCCGAATATCCACCGGGATCACCGTGTCATCGCCCACACGGCGCACTTCTTTTTCCTGTAGGAGGCGAAGCAGGGGCGCCTGAAACTCCAACGGCAGCTCACCGATCTCGTCAAGAAAGATAGTTCCGCCGTGGGCTGTCTCAAACAGACCGGCCTTGCCGCCCCGCCGCGCCCCGGTGAAGGAGCTGTCCGCATAGCCAAACAGCTCGGATTCCAGCAGGTTTCGGTTGAGCGCCGTGCAGTTGATGGCCACGAATGGCCCATCCCTCCGCGGGCTGGCATTGTGGATGCTCTGGGCGAACATCTCCTTACCGGTGCCGGTTTCGCCGTACAGCATCACGGTGAACTGCGAATCCGCAAAATTTTCGGAGAGGTGCTTTGCTTCAAGGATGGCGGGCGACTGCCCCAAAATATCCGAGAACCGGTATTTTGCTACCAATCCCTTTTCGTGCAGCTTGATACGGATGTTCTGCTCTGCTGTCTGCAAGGTCTTGATGTCCTGAAATGTCGCAACAACGCCCTTTACTTGCCCGCCTACCCGGATGGGGACGCGATTGGTGGAGACCAGCGTCCCGTGAATGTTCATCATCTGGCCTATTTCGGCTTCTCCAGTCTGAAGGACACTGGTCAGGTGCGTATTGGGCAGGACCTCTTCGATGGGCTGCCCGGCGAAAGGCGGCTGCGCCGGACGGAGCATCTGCTCTGCGATCTGGTTGGTCGTGCTGATCCGGCCATTCTCGTCAATGGCGACGATCGCGTCATGGGTATAATCCAGAATGTTCTGGTAACGCTCCAGCTGGATCTGAAGTTGTTCCTGTTGGCGGGCGTTCTCCTGCTGGGTGACATAAAGCTGCTGGGCGATGTCCAGAGCATGGAGGATCGAAGCGTCCGAGCTTTCCACCCGGAGATACGGCAAGTCGTACAGCTTGGCGAACCGCTCCGACACGATGCCGCCCAGCCCCCATGCAGCCCCATCGGCCACCGCCTGCTGGACAGCGGACTGGCAGCTGAGACTGTCGGAAAAGCAGTAGTGCTTCATTTTCAGATCCAGAAGATAGCAGATGGTGCGCAGCTCGTTGCTGATCTCTTCCTCAAAGGAAAAGAAAGCAATAAGCCCCCGCTCGTGCCGAAGCTGCTGGATGGCCGGGATATAATCCGATGCTTCGCCGGGGATGTTCACGACCTGAATGTTCAGACTCTTGCGCAGCAGGTCGCGGGTGCCGCGGCGGCTGATAAACAGATAATCGTTCTGCGTCAGAAGCCGCTTGGCCAGCGAAACGGCGGCCTCCAGCTCTGCAACCTCCACACGCACATCCATACCTCGTCGCATGATCAGGGGTTTGGCCCGCCGGGCCAGATTTTCGGTGGGAGAGATGAGGCAGATTTTTGGGCTTCGTTCGGTCATGGCATCTTTTCCTTTCTCTCATTTTGTGATAGAATGAGCCACAGCCTGCTCCCGGCAGACTGTCATGACCTTAATACTAAGCCATCATTTTCGATAATGTCAAGATTATTTCGTGAACTTTCCTTTCCGTGAAATGTTTTCTTTGCCGCTTTTTATCGCAAGTCAGTAAAATAGCGCGATAGACAGGAGGTGACGCCCCATGGAAGGGCCTCAATTCCGTCAGGAGCTGTCTCAGCAGCTCAAACTCTGTCCCCAGTTGATGCAGAATATCGCCCTGCTCCAGATGAACGTACAGGATCTGCGCGAGTTTCTGGAACGCGCCGTGGAAGAAAACCCGATGCTTGAACAGCAGGAGCCGTCCGGCGATGCCTTCCGGGAGCTGTCGGCCCGGAACGAATGGATGCGGACTTCTTCCGATGCTCCGCCTGAGCCGGGTGCGGAAGACCGGGAGCTGACCAGCCGGGAAAGCTTTCTGCGGGATCAGCTGGCACGCAGAAAGCTTCCGCCGAAGCTTTTGTCCCTCTGCACCTATCTCATAGAGCTTTTGGATGAGGACGGCTTTCTGCCCCCAGAGGAGCTGGAGCATCTGCATCATCTGGGGCTTCCGGATCCCATGCTCGAGGAGGCACTGGCGGCAGTTCAGGCCTTGGAGCCAGCCGGTATCGCGGCCCGAAGTTTGTCCGAGTGCCTCCTGATTCAGCTTCGGCGCAGCGGGCAGGAAACGCCTCTGCTCACCGAGCTTGTCTCCCATCATCTCGAGGCCCTCGCCCGGCAGCAGTACAGCCCGCTGGCACATCTGCTTCATTGCTCCAAGGCAGAAGTGGAAAATGCGGCAGCTCAGATCGCACAGATGGACCCGCACCCCGGACGATGGGATGCTCCGGTTTCTGAGCCGGTGCAGTATATCCAGCCGGATGCTTATGTGCTGGATGAAAACGGAGCACTTTCCGTAGTGCTCAACGATTTCTATCTTCCGCACCTTACGCTCAGCAGCCAGTATGAAGAGATGATGCATTCTGCCGATGCAGAAACAGCCTCCTATCTGCGCCGCACCTGCAAGCAGGCACAGGAGCTTCTCAGCGGACTTTCCCGGCGGGGGGAAACGCTCCACCGATGTCTGGAGGCTGTAGTGAGCACGCAGACCCCCTTTTTTCTTCTGCCGGATGGAGTGCTTTCCCCTATGACCCGCCGCACTCTGGCAGAGTCTCTTGGACTGAATCCGTCCACCATCACCCGGGCGCTGAAGGGAAAATATCTTCAGTGCCGCCGGGGAATTTACCAGCTTAGTGCATTCTTTTCTCAGCCCGTCGGCGGCAGTTCTCCGCAGGAGATCCGCACTCGAATGGTGCAGCTCCTGCAGCAGGAGCCGATGCTCAACGACCGTCTCCTCCGGGAGCGTCTGGCGCAGGAGGGCTATCAGCTCGCGCAGCGCACCGTGTCCAAATATCGTCGGCAGCTTGCGCTTCCTGTTGCCAGCAAGCGCCCAAAGAAATAAAAGGAGTTTTCTCTATGAACTATACCGATTTGACTGCCTACCGCAAGAGCAATCCGTTTATGGATTTTTGCGGCATTGAAGCTGTCCGCGCCGAGCATGACGACTGTGAAGTAAAAATGACCATCACCGCCACCGACAAAAACACCCATGGTTTTGTCCACGGCGGCCTGTTGTTCACGCTTGCCGACTGTGTAGCCGGCCTGACCGCCCGCAGCGATGGCCGCAATTATGTGACCCAGAGCGCTCATATCAATTTTATCAAGAATCTGACCGAGGGAACCATACACGCCTACGGAACGACCCTCAGCCGAGGCCGGACCATCGTCATCATCCGTGTCCAAATCAAAAGTGAGGATGGCCGCCTGCTTGCAGATGGAACAGTCGATATGTTTTGCGTGAAATAAAATTTGAGCTTTCCCATAAAAATGCACAGCTATTGCAGAAGCTATCCCGCTTTATTTCATCTGTCCACAGTTTTTTCTTTCCATTCAGCTGGGAGCGGCTCTTCACCAACTTGCTGGAACAGCGAACGAAGGACATTCCTTATATGCGGTATGACAAGGCAAAACTGCCGGAATTCTATTTGCAGGAAGAAAATTTGGAGAAGATCATTGCGGAGATGGGGAAAAACACACTGGAAATTCACAAATCACGTAGTATCGCTATTCCGAACGCTCTGTAATTTTGGCACCCGCCCAGGCTGCTATCAAGAACCCCCGCAAGTGATCGTGCGAGCGCTTGAAAAGCGCGAATAAAAAACCATAACGCAAATGAACCGCCCCGGTTTTGATATGTACCCCTAATACTGGACACCCAGTATTGGGGGTATTTTTATGCGATACAGTTATGAGTACAAGAAGCTATGTGTTGAAATGTACCGACAAGGAAAATGGTCAGAAACGCCAGTGGGAGTAAAGCAGAAAAATTTTCACAAGACGATACGGAAGTGGGCTCGCATGGAAGAAGCCTGTGGTCCAGAGGTTCTGCGCCATAAGAGTCAAAATAAAGTGTGGACTGCGGAAGAAAAATACGAATTAGTCGCAAAAGTTTTGGCAGGAGTATCAAACAAGGAGGTTTCGTTTACTGCTGGAATCGATGACGGCCTCTTGTACCAATGGGTCAGATGTTATAAAATGAAAGGGTATCAGGGATTGGCCGGGTGTTGATTGCGTACGGAATCAAGCTGTCGATTGACCATGAATGCGGCGGGACGGTCACGTTCGAGGCAAAGGTTCCGGAGCTGGCAGAGCATTATGTCCGGGACTATGGAGCTTGTCCATTGCCGAGTTTTGGTGGAGCACCGCGTTATGAACTTTCTGGTGAGGCGGCAATGAACATCTTTGTAACTTACTTGAAATGAGGTGTGTTTGATGAGTGCAAAAGAATATTTTCAGCGTGATGCAGAGCGAGAGATATTTTATCGCACATTTTATCAAATTTGCAGACGCTTTAATGTCACATGGTCAACAGCAACGCCGGAAGTCCGAGCTTTTATTGAGGAAGTTACTCGTGTGACTTATGAACAGGAAAAAGCAAAGCGTAACGGAGTTTCTCTTAGTACAGTGAAGCCGTTCTTTGGTGATACAGCGTGTTAAAGAAATGGCATATCACTGTTGCGAACGCTCTGTAATTTTGGCACCCGCCCAGGCTGCTATCAAGAACCCCCGCAAGTGATTGCGTGAGGCGCTGAGAGCATAAGGCTCAATAAAATATTATAAACGCCCCGGTTTCCGCAACAGGAAGCCGGGGCGTTTTTGCACAAAAAAGAAGGCACGATTTTGGGGCTTTGACGAATTTGTGCCGGGCCATTGACAGCAGAAGGACAGAGGCGTATTTTTGGTGCAGTAAGCGGGACAGAGGATAGTGAAGCTGCCGCTTTTTGCCCTGCGAAGGGGCTTCTGATTGGATGGGGCCTGACCCGATGAGCTTATTTTTTGCATCTGCGGGACAAAAACAATGAAAGTACAGATTATGGGACGCCTTATCTGGTATGCTTGCCGTACCAAAAACACGGACGATCGGAAAAGGAGCAGAGAATGCGATGGATGCTGAATAAAACAAAGTTTCTGGCAGGAAAAACAGACCCGGAAAACACCAGCCTATGGCTGCCGCTCTGGATGCACCTGCGAGATACGGCAGAGATCATGGAGCTTCT